>Ga0180430_10000055_pt1 | contig 127979 bp, 90 predicted proteins | sample SS_ome_9_FD_132999 | JGI IMG/M metagenome (GOLD analysis project Ga0180430, IMG submission 132999) | Hypersaline lake sediment archaeal communities from the Salton Sea, California, USA - SS_1_S_2 metaG | ecosystem: Environmental > Aquatic > Non-marine Saline and Alkaline > Hypersaline >...
CCCTTGTGACCTCCTTAGCAGCAGGAAGCCTCGCCCGAGTGGGCGAGCAATGCCAAAGCAACGTCACCCAATATTGTGTGCTATCGGTGTGCTATCGGCAAGATATTCGGGCCAAGAAAGAGAAAAAGGACTCACGCCCGATCGGCGTAAGTCCTTTGCTGGCAAGTGCGGGAAAGAGGACTCGAACCTCCACGGGGTATTAACCCCACCAGGCCCTCAACCTGGCGCGTCTGCCAATTCCGCCATTCCCGCGACAAATTCTCAGCAAGCGGTTGATTCACCCCCCTTGACTCGGTGGGAGCCTCGCCCTGCAGAATCCGATTCGCCCGGCTTGCCAAACCCTGATTCTACCGTCGGGATGAGTCAGGTTCAACCGTCGGTTCGCTGGACCAGCAGCAGGGTTCGGTCCGAAGCCCGGGATGCCTCCGCGTCCCCCTCGGCGATGCTTTCAAGTGGGCTCAGTCGCTCGCGGACGAGCTTCAGCAGGGCATCCGCCGGGAGGTCCAGGTGGGGGATCAGCAGATTGGCCAATCCGCCGGGCCCAAGCAGTTCGCCTTCTTCGTCGCGTAGCTGGGCGAGTCCCTCGGTGGCCAGCACCAGCACCTCGCCCGGCTGAAGTTCGTAGCCGGCCGCTTCGTAGTCACTCTCCGGGCCGGCACCCAGCGGGGGATTGTCGGTCTGGAGCCGATGCCAGCCGCGCTCGTTGACGACCATCGCCTGGGCGGTCCCGGCTGAGGAAAAACAGACCCGGCCGCTGGCCGTCTCGATGAGCCCGTAGAAGAGCGACGCGTGTTGGTCGCCCGCGGAAGCGGTCCACTGGGTGAGGTTCAACTGGCTGAGCGCTCGTTGTGCTTCGCGGTGGTATTGACCGTGGGCGCGGAGTGCGGCCTTCAGGGCGGAGGCGGCCAGGGCGGCTTCCAGACCTCCGTGCATGGCATGGCCGATGGCCACAGCCAGCAGCCCATCGGGCAGGCAGAACCAGTCGTAGAAGTCGCCACCAATCCCGCCGTCCTGCTCGGTCCATCCGGCCAGTTGCCAGCCGTCGAGCAGGGGCGAGATCACCGGCAGTTGGCTCCGCTGAAGACGTCGGGCGTCGGCCATTTGACGTGCGAATACGGCCTGATCCACGCCCTCGCGACGCATGGCCTCGCGCTCCAGGTCGGCGGCGATTCGTCCGGCTACGACTTCGAGCATGTTGGTTTCGCGGTCGTTGAAGTCGCGCTGTTCGTCGGCGAACACCCAGAGCGTGCCGAGCAGCGTGGTCGGTGTGGAGACGGGCACACAAACGGCGGCGGCGAAATCCTCCGGCGGATTCCAATGGCGCATCACCAGGGCGTCTTCCAGCACCACGGCGTGACCGAGCATTGCTTCCAGGTCGGCTGTTGCGCCGCGCAGTGGTCGGGCGGAGGCCGTCAACCGATCGAACGGCAGTCCCCAGCAGCTACGCACCTTCAGTTCCGTGGTGGCGTCGTCCAGCAGATACAACGCGGCGGCGGAGCAACCTACCGCTTCCGCGCCGCCACGGAGCACGGCTTCCAGCCGGGCGGCCAGATGTCCGGCTTCGTCTTCGTGCGGCACCACCGGGATACCGGCCGCCAGCTCCGCCTCGCAGCGTTGCAGTGCGTTGCGGGCTTCGTCCAACTCGCCGAGCAGCTCGCTTAACGCGCCGGCCAAGGGGGCCATGGCTTGCTCGTCCAGCGGGAAGGCCACGGAGCCCGCCTCACCTTGCTCGGGAGTGAGGCCCAGGCGGCGACGCGGACGTGACGCGCCATGTCCGTCCAGCGGCCCGCGGGCGGACGCCCGGCGGTCATCGGTCGAGTCGTCCTCGGCGTGCAGCGTCAGTCCCCAGCCGGTGGCGCGTCGGAGGGCCCGATCGACCTCGGGCAGGCTGGCCACCGCGTGGAGGGCGGATTGCCGGGGCTTGGGCGGGGGGCTGGTGGGCGGTTCGCTATAGATGCGCAGATTCTTCGTCTTGGAGTCGGCCACGAGAGGTCTCCGCAGTGCAAGGCAGGGCGAAATCGGGTGAAAGTGGCCCCTCCTGGGCGGTGATCCGGCGACCGACGTGATTTCCTCGCCGGTATCAATGTGGATCGGCCAGCGGGGACGTGTATTTTCAGCCTGTTTTACCCATCTTGCCCAGGTGGGGCTTGAGGCCATTTTCGCCAATCGGCACAATCGGAATCGGTGCGGCGGCGCGCGATACCGGGCCGGACGGTGTGGGCCCGCGGCGGGCGTGTCTTTGGGCCCGCGGCGAGCCGTGAGTGGAGGTTGCTTTTGGGCCCTGCTGAGGCCGGTGGCATTCGTCGCATTGCGGATGAGGTTCGCCGTTTTCGTAAGTCGCGTTCCCGTTGTCTGCTTTTGGGAGTCGGTCAGGCACGAACTGACCGCCCGTCATTCTGTCCCTTCCCCGCTCGATTCTGGTGCGTGGGCGGGGGTGACAGGATAGTTGAATCCGCCGATTGACTTGGGCGTTTCGCGGGCGCTGTGGAAGTTGCGGTGCTGCTTGTGGCGACTCGCGTTAGTGCATGCATTGACAGCGAAAGAGTCTGAAAATAATGGGTGGAAATGCTCTTGCGTCGCGTTGATGAATCGGCTAGAAAATGATCAGGCTGAGCGCAGTCTTGGTAGGGCCAGGAAGGCCCCAGATAGCCGCGGGTTCTTCTCGCGGTTTTTCTTCCGGCAAGGACGCTGCAAACAAGCGCGAGGCCGCGATCGTTGTTCGCCCGATTTCCCCATGGGTCGAGGCCCGGGGTTGCGGGCCGTGTGATCGGCGTAACAATACAGCAGTGTCCCTGGGTTACCGCGTCATTTCCCGCCTGTTGATTTGCATGGCGCGCGGACCCATCCAACGAGCCGGAAAGGAGACCCAAGATGCTCGTACTATCTCGCAAAGAAGGCGAGAAGATCGTGTTCCCGACGATCGGCGTAACACTGGAAGTGTTGCGGATGAAGGGGAACACGGCGCGCCTCGGCATCGATGCGCCGAAGAATGTCCCGGTGGTCCGCGATGAGTTGAAGGACCGCATTCAAGAGTTGGCCCAAGCGGCCGAAACAGCGGGCAGCCGGTTGCCACATCGACTGCGCAATCGCTTGCATACGGCCTCGCTCGCGCTGCGGCTATACAAGCGGCAGTTGGAGCGTGGCATGGCGGCCGAGGCCGAACAGACGTTGCAGAAAGTGCTCGGTGAATTCGAGGCCATCGAGACGGCGGCGGCGGCGACCCCCGAAGCAAAGCCGGCCCCCTCGCCGGCCATCGAAAAGCCACGTCGCACGCTGGTGGTTGAGGACGACGCGAACGAATCGGAGCTGTTGGCCGGCTTCCTGCGCATGAGTGGCTTCGAGGTGACCACGGCCGGCGACGGCGCGGCGGCACTCGACTATCTATCGCACCACGCCGCCCCGGACTTGATGCTGCTGGACATGATCATGCCCCGTTGCGACGGTCCCTCGACGCTCAGTGCCGTTCGCCGGCATCCGGAGTATCAGGACATGAAGGTGTTCGCCATCAGTGGCACCTCGCCTTCGCGACTTGGTGTTCCGACTGGCCCGGGTGGAGTGGACCGTTGGTTTTCCAAGCCGGTCAACCCGGAGAAGCTCGTTAGCGAGATTTCCCGTGAGTTGTGCGGAACGGAGCCCGTGCCGACGGTCGCGTGAATGCGACTGTCGGCTGCCGGCTATCGGCTGGGAAGCCCGCCTGGTAACGCGAAGCGAGGCCTTTCCCAGGCGGTGCTACGGGGGGGGACTCTCGGTGAAGTTGCAGCTTCTCGGGTCCCAACCGTGGCGAACTTGAGACAACCACGTCCCCATTGCGGCGCCGTGCCTCGTCCGCCGAACACGGCGTCCCGCTGGAGACCCACTTCCGACTTCTGATTGACTGACAATGTAACGGGTAGCAACTCTCCCGACTTGCCAGCCCAGTCATCGCTGGCGCAAATCGGCCGCCCGATGGCTGAATCGCGAGCGGGGGATCGAAGGGCGTTTGGATGTCGCGATTCATTTTCCGACTGTTTGTCAGCGGGCAAGACCCCAAGCACCAGCGGGTTGCCGACGGGCTGACGAAATTGCTCCGCGGCCAATGCGGCGAGCGTTGCCAACTGGATGTGGTTGACGTTCGCCGGCAACCGGAAATGGCCGAAGAGGACAACGTGCTGGCCACCCCGACGTTGGTTCGGGTCGAGCCGTTACCCGCCTTGCGCGTGGTGGGCGAGTTGGCCGCCTGCACGCGCATTCTCGCCGATCTGGGCGTGCGCCCCGCGGAGTGGTCCGTCGAGGAGAAGCCATCGAGGACGCGTCAGTTGAACGAGGGCCACGAACTGGCCGCGGGATTGAATCACCCGTAGGGCGCCGTTGCCATGTCGCGGCCGGGGGTGTTGGGGCAAATTGCACGGAGATCCCACCTTTCGATCGAATGCATCATGAGCTAGCGGGAGATACGTCGCCCTGCAGGGAGTTGCAATTGAAGACATGGACACCTTTGGATGCGGCACGAACAAGGGATGAGATCGCATGGAAGCCGTGGATCACAAGGACGAAAAGCAGTGTTTGCGGCAAGCACTTCGGGCTGCCGATGCCCGCTTTCATGCCATCGTCGACCGCAGCGCCGACGGCGTGGTGGTGGTAAGAGAGGACGGGGTGATCCGCTTCGTCAATCCGGCGGCGGAGCGATTATTGGGACGTCCGGCCCAACGCTTGCTGGGTGGGGTGTTCGGCGTGCCGATCGTGCCCGGCGAAGTGACCGAGATCGATCTGCTGCACAAGGGTGGCGCGTCGCGGAGCGCGGAGATGCGCGTGACGGCCACCCAGTGGCAGGGGCAACCGGCGTATCTGGCGACCTTGCGCGACGTGACCGAGCGCAAGCGGCGCGAGCAAGAGACCCAGGAGGCCGTCCGCCGGCGCGACCTCTTCCTGGCCTCGCTTTCGCACGAGTTGCGCAACCCATTGGGCGCGATCGTCAGCGCGAACCACATCCTGGCCCGCGCGGCAGACAACCCGGCCACGGTGGAACGCTCGCGCGAGGTGATCGACCGCCAAGGCCGGCTGATGAAACGCTTGCTCGACGACTTGCTCGACGTGGCCCGAATCTCCTGCGGGAAGATCGAACTGCGGACCGAGCCGCTCGATCTACGGGAGCTGGTCGAGTCGGCCGTGGCCACGATCCGCGAAGCGGCCGAGGAGAAAAGCTTGCGAATCGAGCTGCGGATGGACGCCGAGCAGCCAGTGCCCGTCGACGCCGACCCCGCCCGCATGCAGCAAGTCCTTGTGAACCTGTTAACCAACGCAGTACGCTATAGCAATCCTGGCGGGCTGATTGAACTGAGCGCCCAGCGCGAGGAGGGTCGGGCCGTCCTGCGAGTCCGCGATAACGGCATTGGCATCACCGCCGATAAGATGCCCGAGATATTCGAGCCGTTTCAACAAGGCGATGTCACCCTCGACCGCCGCGACGTTGGGCTGGGAATCGGTTTATCCCTGGTCCAAAGCCTCGTGCAGTTGCACGGCGGTGAGGTGCGGGCATCGAGCGAGGGAGTCAATCGCGGAAGCGAATTCACCGTGAAACTGCCGCTCGGCCGATCGGTGGAGGTCATTCAAACACCCGAGGGGGGATCCACGATGGATGCCGTGCCCGAACATCGCATTATGATTGTCGAGGACAATGAGAATGCCCGCGAAATGTTGCAATCGCTGCTCGAATTGGAAGGCCACGACGTGCAATCGGCGGCCGACGCGCATGAAGCCCTGGAGTTGATGGAGTTGAGCCCACCGGACGTGGCGTTGGTCGACATCGGATTGCCCGATATCGATGGCTTCGAGTTGGCCCGGCGCCTGCGCGCCAATTCTCAGTACGACTCGGTGTTCCTGATCGCGCTGACCGGCTACGGCCAGCCGGAGGATCGTCGGGCAGCCACGGAAGCCGGGTTCGACGCGCATTTGGTCAAGCCGCTGGACATGGACGCGTTCTGCCGATTGCTGCGCGACGGCTGCCGCCGCCCTGGACGCTGCCAGGCCGGCCAAGCCGAATGAGCAGCGGATTGGTCGAGATCGCCGGCCGCGACGCCCGCGACTCCTGGCCCAGGCGGGACGCTACATCTTGACCAGCATTGCAAATTGGCCGCCGACCGACTATGTTGATAGGCAGTGTCGGGCGTTTCCTCTTCCACTCCTCCCCGATTCGCGGCTCCGCCCGTGACGGAATGCCCCACGAAGGGTTTCGCTCGGGCGTTGGGCCAGGAGGTCCGCCATGGCGATCCGTTTCAAATGTCCCCATGGGCATACGCTCAAGGTGGACGATGCGTTGGCCGGTAAGGCCGGGCGGTGCCCCCGCTGCCAGGCGATGGTCCAGATTCCCGCCCCCAAGGCGGAGGAGTTTTCCGAGGACTCGATCATCGACATTCTTGGACAGCCCGAGCGGATGCCCAGCCATCCTTCCGACCGGCAGGGCCAGGGGAACCATCGTGGGGATGGGCGGGCGGGTCGCAAGGAACATCGGGCCGACGCCGGCCACGGCTCCAAGGGACGCGACGACGACGCGCGCCACGAAGCCCCCATGAAGAGCTGTGTGAAGTGCAACGAGCGGATTCCCGCAGCCTGCCACATCTGTCCGCACTGCCACACGTATATCGCCAATGTGGCCGGACGCTGAGCGGATCGGCCGCCACGTCGGGGGGAGGAAGCCTTTTTTCTTGGGCCAGGGCTCGGTAGGCGTCCACTCGTGCTGCGGCCCCGAGGACGCCATCACCTCGGTGAACCCTCTCCAATTGGGGGGGCGGATTGGAAAAGGGGCTTCCCAGACCGGCAGGTTGGAACCTAAACTTGTATATTGCAGCTTCGGCGGTCACACCACCCATCTCCCGCGCGATTCACGACGCGCCGACCTTGGGCCGGCGCGGAGGGCGAATGATCGAAACGGCCATCTCGGTAGTAAGCTCCGACGCGCTGCTCACCCTCTTCGGCGCTCGCGACCAGCACTTGCGGAAAATCCGCGACGCGCTGGGGGTGCGCGTTTCGACTGCGGATGGAAAGATCCGCGTCGAGGGGGAAGAGGCAGCCGTTGCCCGAGCCACCGAAGCCCTGGAGCAACTGCAGCAAGTGGCCCTGCGTCACGAGACGATTTCGCCGGACGACGTGGACCGCGTGCTTTCGGGTGTCGCGGCCGATCCCGTCGGCGAGCAACCTCCAGCCCCTGGCGAGTTCCCGCCGATGGAGGTGTTCAAGGCCGATCGCAGCATTCGACCGCGCTCGGCCGGGCAAACCCGCTATTTGCAGTCCATCCGCGACAACGGCGTGGTGTTGTGCACCGGACCGGCCGGAACGGGGAAGACTTATCTGGCCGTGGCCATGGCCGTCGCGGCGTTGAAGCGCGGTGCGGTGCGGAAGCTGGTGTTGGTTCGACCGGCAGTCGAGGCCGGCGAGAGCCTCGGCTTCCTCCCCGGCGACCTGCAAGCCAAAATCAATCCCTATCTGCGGCCGCTGATGGATGCCCTCAACGAGATGATGGATCACGAGCAGATCCGCCGCTACACGGAGGAGGACCTGATCGAAGTGATCCCCCTGGCCTACATGCGTGGGCGCACGCTGAATGATGCGTTCATTATTCTCGACGAAGCTCAGAATACGACCATCGCCCAGATGAAGATGTTCTTGACGCGGATGGGCAACGGCTCGAAGATCGTGGTTTCCGGCGACACGACGCAGATCGACCTACCGCCGAAGACGCGCAGCGGCTTGATCGACGCCCTTTATCGCTTGGGAGACGTCGATGGCGTGGGTGCGGTTGCGCTTAACCGCAAGGACATCGTCCGTCACCCCCTGGTGCAGAAGATTGTCGACGCGTACGATCACCCGCCGGGCAAGAGCGATGGCGGACGGCGTAAACGGAAGTCAGGAGGCGGAAAGCGGTAGACCTTGGGCGGCAGGCAGTAGCATTAGGCGGAGGATCGTGGCCAGCGGCACTCGAATTGACGCCAGGACAATCTCCTGGTCATCCCCCGCGGATTTCATCCATCATGGCAACCGGCGGACAACGAAGAAAACGATCGGAGCGCGTCGCCGCCCTGGGTATTCCGCCCGGGCAGTGGGAGCGTGCCTGGGCGAATCTGCGCCGCCGGGACGTGCTCGGGCGGATCGGTCTGGCGGCCGCCTCCGCGGTGTTGATGTGCGCCGTGATCCAGGCCTGGGATCCACCGTTTGCTTATCGCAGCGGGTACACGCCGCCGCGCGACATCGTTGCCCGGGTTAGCTTCTCGAAACAGGACGAGCAGGGGACACAACTGGCCCGCGAGCGCGCCAAGCTCCAAGCCCGGCACGTCTACGTATTGGACAACGAGCCGTTGACGCAACTCAGCGGTCGTTTGCGGAACACGCTGGCGGAGTTGGTGGCCGCCGAATCGCTCGACGCGGCGGCCGAGATTTGGGCTCAGTTCCAGCCCAAGCGTCCCGAGGGAGCCGAACCGCTTTCGGCCGAGCAGCGGGAGTCGCGGTTCCAGGAGTTCCGGGAAGCGCTGAACGACAACGAGGAAATCGAGAAGGTCGACGCCGCCCTATCGGTTGTTTTGGCCCCCTTCGAGCAAAACGGTTTGCTCCGTACGTTGGACAAACGACTGGGTGAGGGCAACGAACAGGAGATTGTCGTCCATCCGGTCGACCAGCCAGACACGCAGTTCGTCGCCCGCGTGGAGGAGGTGATGTTGGGCGACGGGAGCGGCGTTCGAGAGCGGCTGCGGGAGAACTTCTCGTCGCCGCGGATTGCCGATCGGTTGTTTGCCTGGCTTTACCCCCGCTTGGCCGAGACGGAAACGCTCCGGCTGGACGAACAGCGCACGCGCGAGGCGATTGAGCGCGTCGCGGCCGACGTGGAACCGCGGATGGTCGAGTTCGTCGCGGGTGCTTCCACCTTGGCGCCCGCCGGCGAGCCCCTCGATACTCGCGCCATCGACCTGTTGCGGATGGAATATCGAGCCTATCTGGCCGAACGGCCGCTCACCGCGGCGCTGGCCCGCGCGGCCATCGTCACGCTGCTGATCTTCTCGCTGTTCGTGCTCTGTGGCATCTACATGCGCTACCGTCAGCGCGGCCCCTTGGCCAGCGTGACCCGGCTGACAGTGCTGCTGATGCTGGCCATTGTCACCGTCGCTCTGGCTCGGGTTGCTTCGCACGACGCCTGGCGGGCCGAGCTGGTGCCGCTGATGCTCTTCGGCATGACCGTGGCCATCGTTCACCGGCAGGAACTGGGGCTGCTGCTCTCCGGTGTGCTCTCGCTGATCATCGTGCTGGCCATTGGCCATGGCTTGCCCGAGTTCCTCTTGCTGATCGGCACCTCGACGACGGCCGTGCTGAATATGAGCCGGATCCGCACGCGGAGCAAGCTAATCTACGTTGGGCTGGCGTGTGGTTGCGTGGCCTTGATTATCGACGTCAGCCTGGGTGTCATCTACGATCAACCGCTCGATTGGCGACTGCTGAGCGCGGCGCTGCGCGACGGGCTATGGGCCCTCGCCGCCGGATTCCTGATGACCGGGCTGCTGCCGTTCGTCGAGAAGACCTTCGGTGTGCTGACCGACCTCAGCCTGCTTGAATTGGGCGACGTCTCCCACCCGCTGTTGCAGGAATTGGTTCGCCGCGCCCCGAGCACCTACAATCACTCAGTTACCGTGGGCTCCATTGCGGAAGCCGCGGCGGATAGCATCGGAGCACGCGGTCTGTTGTGCCGCGTGGGTGCCTATTTCCACGACATTGGCAAGATGCTCAAGCCCGGCTACTTCGTCGAGAATCAGGGCGAGAAGGAGAATCGCCACGAAACGCTTGTGCCGGCTATGAGTACGTTGGTAATCGTGGCCCACATCAAGGACGGTGGCGACCTTGCCAGGCAGTATCGTTTGCCCCAGCCGATCATCGACCTGATTGAGCAGCACCACGGCACCACCCGCGTCGGCTTCTTCTTCGAAAGGGCCAGCCAGCAACAGAAGGAAAAGGGCGACGAGTCGCCCGTGGACGAGCGCACCTTCCGCTATCCCGGTCCCAAACCGCAGACCAAGGAAGCGGGCGTGCTGATGTTGGCCGACGCCGCCGAGAGTGCCAGCCGTACGCTGGTCGAACCGACCCCCGCCCGAATTGAAAGCCTCATACGCGACGTGGCTCAGCGCCGCCTGCACGACGGCCAGTTCGACGAAAGCGGTTTGACCCTCCGCGAACTGCGCACCATTGAAAAGAGTCTCGTGATGTCGCTCACGGCGATCTACCACGGCCGGCTCAAATACCCCGACCAGCGAACGGCGTGAGTACGCGGCCGCGAATGATTGATATCGAGATCACCAATGAACAGCGGCACGTGGCCATCGATCGGCGACGCTTGCGGGCCCTGGTGGAGCGGATCGCCGCCGACGCCGGTTACCGGCAAGGGACGATCGGCGTGGCCGTCGTCGACGACCAGCGAATCGCCGAACTGCACGGCCGCTACCTCAACGACCCGACGCCCACCGATACGATGAGCTGGGTGCTCGAGCGTCGAGAAGATTATCTCGAGGGCGAGGTGATTGCCAGCGGCGAAACGGCGGCCCGCCGCGCCGCGGAGTTCAACCAAACGCCCGACGATGAGTTGGCCCTGTATGTGATTCACGGTACATTACATCTGGTCGGCCACGACGATGGCCGGCCGGAGGAGGCGGCCCAAATGCGGGCCTTGGAACGGCGGTATTTGTGAACGTGCCGACCCCGCGGCCAGCCGTTGGCGAAGCTGCCCGACCGCGCGGCGAGCGAAACCCCAGGCGAGCACGCCCGGCGAATGGTAGTCCCCGGCTCGGCCGCTTGCTCCGGACCGAACCGGTTCCCGGCAACCACAAACGGAGGCAAAGCAACCAACGGTGAACGGTGAAGTGATCCTTCTATTGGCGATCCTTGGGCTGGCGATCACCTGTCTGGCGGCCATCGGTGCGCGGGCATTGGTGGCCTTCGCGCCGCACGAACTGAAAGAGGTTTGCCGGCGTCACGAGGCGCCGCAGCGTCTGGGTGAGATTCTCCGCGGGCACGACGAAGTGGCCCTCGCCGCCGAAACGCTCCAAGTGGTCGGCACGGCCTGGTTTGTCGGCACCTACGCCTCGTGGAGTTGGATCGCTTGGGCCGGTCCAAACACCGGGCACTGGGGCCTCTGGGGCTCCTCGGTCGCCGTGGGCGCGATCGCCCTGCTGGCCGCCGAAGTCTGGATTCCCTGGGCCGTCGTCAGGCTGTGGGCCGCGCCGTTCGTCTTCCACACCTGGAACGCGTGGCGAAATCTGGGCTATCTGCTCTATCCACTCGTCGTCGGCGCCCGACTGGCCGATGTGATCCTCCATCGGCTGGCCGGACGCGTGCCCGAGGAACCGGACGAGGACTCGTTTGAAGACGATATTCGGGCGATTGTCACCGAGGGTCACCGCGAAGGCCTGCTCGAAGAGGACGCGCGGGAAATGATCGAGGGCATCATTGAACTGGGTGATGCCGATGTCTCGGAAATCATGACCCCGCGGACCGACATGGTCTCCTTGCCCAAATCGCTCACCTGGCGGGAGATGCTCGACTTCGTCATCCGAACCGGACATACCCGTATCCCGGTGACCGATAAGAATCGCGATGATATCGTGGGCGTTCTGGTCGCCAAGGATTTGTTGCCCGAGCTGAGCAAGGGGCCCAACGAACCGCGGGCCCACTGGACGGCCCTGCTCCGCGAGCCCTACTTCGTGCCCGAGACCAAGCCGATCGACCTGCTGCTGCAAGAGTTCCAGCGGACGCGCAATCACATGGCCGTGGTGCTGGACGAGTACGGCGGCGTGTCTGGCCTGGTGACCATGGAGGACGTGCTCGAGGAGATCGTCGGCGAGATCGTCGACGAATTCGACCAGGAGTTGGTCGAGGAAATTCGGATGCTCAACGACGGGGCCTGCGAGGTGCTCGGGCGGGTGCATATCGACGAAATCAACGAGCGTCTCGATCTCCGCCTGCCCGAGGAGGGTGAGTTCGATACGATCGCCGGATTAGTCTTCCACGAGTTGGGCCACGTGCCCACGGTTGGCGAGGAACTGCTGATCCACAATGCTCGTATCACCGTGGTCGATGCCACCCGGCGTCGGATCGAACGGCTGCGGATCGAGGTGCTGGACCACCCGCGTCAGGAAACGGCGTAGCCGGGTGGGCCGCCCGCCCCTTCTCGCTGCTGCCGGGGCCGCGGGGCTGGTGCGCGAGTGTTTTCCGTCTCTTCCCTTCGTGCTGCCCCCTTGCCCCCTCTCGCGATCTGGCTCGAGTCGAGCCGGGCCCGTTGACAGCCCCCACCGGTCCATTAGAATGGCCGGTTCACTTGTTGGCCCGCCCGCCATCAATGCTCCTTGCGACCGTCGCAGCTCCTAGTGACGGTGGGCGGCCGGCATGGACGGAGTCTGACCCATCGCACACCCCATTCGGAGGAAGTAATCCATGGCAGAGGAACAAGCTGGCATCGTCAATGTAATGAAGGAAGGGCGCGTTTTCCCGCCGCCGAAGGAGTTTTCCGAGAAGGCCCACATCGGCTCCATGGAGGAGTACGAGAAGCTGTGGAACGAGGCCAACCAGGACATTGAGGCCTTCTGGGACAAGTACGCCAAGGAACTCCACTGGTTCAAGCCCTACGACAAGGTGCTCGAGTGGGACGAACCGTTCGCCAAGTGGTTCGTTGGTGGGCAGACGAACGTCTCCTACAACTGCCTCGACAAGAACATCGAGGAAGGCCGTGGCGACAAGCCGGCCATCATCTGGGAAGGCGAACCGGTCGGCGAAACGAAGACCTACACCTACAACGAGCTGCACGCGGAAGTCTGCAAGTTCGCCAACGTGCTCAAGAAGCTGGGCATCCAGCAGGGCGACGTCGTGGCCATGTACATGCCGATGGTGCCCGAGCTGGCCATCGCCTTGCTCGCCTGTGCCCGCATCGGCGCGGTCCACTCGGTCGTCTTCGGCGGGTTCTCGGCCGAGGCGATCGCCGACCGCAACAACGACGCCTCGGCGAAGCTGCAGATCACGGCCGACGGCGGCTGGCGACGGGGCAAGGAACTCCCGCTGAAGACGAACGTCGACGAAGCGCTTAAAAAGTCGCCCACCGTCGAGAAGTGCATCGTGCTGAAGCGGATCGACTGCGACGTCGAGATGCAAGAGGGCCGCGACCTCTGGTGGCACGAGCTGATGGCCGACGCCTCCGAAGACTGCCCGGCCGAACCGCTCGATAGCGAAACCCCGCTGTTCATCCTCTACACCAGCGGGTCCACGGGCAAGCCCAAGGGCATCAAGCACACCACGGCCGGCTACAACCTGTACACGAAGAAGACCATGGAGTGGGTCTTCGACCTCCAGCCGGACGACATCTACTGGTGCACGGCCGACATCGGCTGGATCACCGGCCACAGCTACATTGTCTACGGGCCGCTCACCGCCGGTGCGTCGATCATCATGTACGAAGGCGCGCCGAATTTCCCGGCCGAGGACCGGTTCTGGGAGATCGTCGAGAAGTACAAAGTGACGATCTTCTACACCGCCCCCACGGCCATCCGCGCGTTCATCAAGTGGGGCGATGAAAACATCGACAAGCATGACCTCAGCAGCCTCCGCTTGCTGGGCACCGTGGGCGAAGGCATCAACCCGGAAGCCTGGATGTGGTATCACACCAAGATCGGCGGCGAGCGCTGCCCGATCGTCGACACCTGGTGGCAGACCGAGACGGGCGGCGTGATGATGAGTCCCCTGCCCGGGGCCACGCCCACCAAACCGGGAAGCTGCTGCAAGCCGCTGCCGGGCATCGTGCCGGAGATCGTCGGCGAAGACAAGCAGCCCGTCCCCACCGGAAGCGGCGGATGGCTCACCATCGCCAAGCCTTGGCCGAGCATGCTCCGCGGCATCTGGGGCGACGACGAGCGGTACAAGGCCCAATACTGGACCGATGTGCCGGGCAAGTACCTCTGCGGCGACAACGCCCGATGCGACGAGGACGGCTACTACTGGATCATGGGCCGGATCGACGACGTGCTCAACGTGTCGGGTCACCGGCTGAGCACGATCGAGATCGAAAGCGCGCTGGTCAGCCACCCGGCCGTGGCCGAAGCCGCCGCGGTGGGTCGCCCGCACGACGTGAAGGGCGAGGCCGTGTCGGTGTTCGTGACCGTCTCAGCCGGCGAAGAGCCGGGCGAGGAGCTGATCAAACAGCTCAAGCTGCACGTCCGCAAGGAGATCGGCGCACTGGCCGTGCCGGACGACATCCGGTTCACCACCGCCCTGCCGAAGACCCGCAGCGGCAAGATCATGCGGCGTTTGCTGCGCGACATCGCCGCCGGGCGCGAGGCGGCTGGCGACACGAGCACGCTCGAAGACTACAGCGTGCTGGCCAAGCTGCGTCAGTCGGAAAGCTGAGCCGCGGCCGGGCAGTGTCGCATGCAGTATAGTGTCGCATGCGGAATAGCCGGGAGCTAACAGCTCCCGGACCGGGGGCCAGTAGCCCCCGGCTATGGACAACTGAAACCCCTTAACGGCCCAAGCGCTGCCTCACCACGGCGGCCTTGGGCCGTTTTGCGTGAACTGACCGCAGGGCGAGATCGCGACTTGCTGTGATTCGTGCGCCACTGCCACCGTCTCGACCGGCGGACGAAAGTTCATAGGCCAGGCACCCCCGTGCCTGACAACTCCCACTTGCCACGACGCGTTTGTCGGCTGTGGCGCGCCCCACCTGATGGACTTCGCCGGTCCGGGGTCCCACGGGACGGTGCCCGTGGGCTTGGCACCCACTCACCCTATCCCACCGGTCGCCGGTGCCCGTGGGCTTGGCACCCTCGCCCCTCACTCCCCGTTCGTCGCGGTGGCGTAGTGCTCAAAGCGGTCCTGCACCGGCTGGACGTTCAGTTCGCCGTCGCGGAGTGCCTCGATCGCCTTGACCGCGGCCTGGGCGGCCTGGATCGTGGTGATGCAGGGGACGGCGTGTGAGACGGCCGCCGCGCGGATGCGGCCCTCGTCGGTCCGGGCACCTTTGCCGCTGGGCGTATTGATGATCAGTTGCAGGTCGCCGTCGAGCATGAAGTCGATCAGATTCGGGTGCCCCTCTTGCAGCTTCTTGATCGCCTGCACCTCGATACCCGCCTCGGCCAGTGTGTGGGCCGTACCCTTGGTGGCCAGCAGCTTGTAACCCAGGTCGGCCAACGTGCGGGCCAGCGGCACCGCGGCTTCCTTCTGCCGGGCGGCCACGCTAATGAAGATCGTCCCCGAGGGCGGCAGCACCGTGCCGGCGGCAATCTGACTCTTGGCGAACGCTAGCGAGAAACGTTCGCTGATGCCCATCACCTCGCCGGTGGATTTCATTTCCGGGCCCAGCACGATGTCAGTCCCGCGGAACTTGCTGAACGGGAAAACGGCCTCCTTGATCGACACGTGGGCGGGGATCGGATCGGATGTGTGACCCAACTCGTCCAGGGTGACGCCGGTCATCACTTTGGCGGCCAGCTTGGCCAGCGGCACGCCAGTGGCCTTCGACACGAACGGCACCGTGCGGCTCGCCCGCGGGTTCACCTCCAGCACGTACACCGTCGGGCGGCCTTCCTCGCGTTTGACGGCGAACTGGATGTTCATCAGCCCTCGCACCTTCAACTCCCGCGCCAGGGAGATGGTGGCCTCGCGGATTTCCTGAACCACCGGGCCGGGTAGCGAGTAGGGCGGAATGGCGCAGGCCGAGTCGCCCGAGTGGACGCCGGCTTCTTCGATGTGCTCCATTACGCCGGCCACCATCACCCGCTCGCCGTCGGCAATGGCATCCACGTCCACCTCGATGGCATCTTCCAGGAAGCGGTCAATCAGCACCGGTTGGCCCTGGGCGGCGATGAACGCCTCGGCCACGAAGCGGTCGAACTGCGCCGGATCGTAGCAGATTTCCATCGCCCGACCGCCGAGCACGAAACTCGGCCGGACCAGCGCAGGGAAGCCGATCCGCTTGATCTCGGTCCGCGCTTGGGCCATGGTCCGCGCGATGCCGTTGGCCGGCTGCTTCAGGTCGCATCGCCGCAGGAAGGCGGCAAACTTTTCCCGGTCCTCGGCGTCTTCGATCGTGTCCACGCTGGTGCCGATGATCGGCACGCCGGCGGTGGCCAACCCACGGGCCAGGTTCAGGGGGGTCTGCCCGCCAAATTGTACGATCACCCCGTCCGGCTCGATCACATCGCAGATATTCAGCACGTCTTCGGTGGTGAGCGGCTCGAAGAAGAGCACGTCGCTGGTGTCGTAGTCGGTGGAGACGGTTTCCGGGTTGCTGTTGACCATGACCGACTCAATACCCAACTCGCGCAGTGCGAAGCTGGCGTGACAGCAGCAATAGTCGAACTCGATACCCTGGCCGATGCGGTTGGGCCCGCCACCGAGAATGATCACCCGCCGTTGCCCTGGCTTTTTGCGCGGCGCTTCGTCTTCGTCTTCGTAGGTGGAATAGTAGTAGGGCGTGTAGGCCTCGAACTCGCCGGCGCAGGTGTCGACGCACTTGAAGACGACGCGAATGCCCCGGCGCAACCGTTCGCGGCGGACCTCCATCTCCACGCTACCCAACAGGTGGGCCAGTTGCCGGTCGGAGAAGCCGTTCCGCTTGGCCCGGCGGAGTAGTTCGTCGGGCACCGTGGCCAGTCCGCCCTCGGCATAGCCGCGCAGCTCGTCCTCGGTTTCGATCAACTCAAACAGATTGTCGAGAAACCAGGGGTCGATAGCCGTCAGCTCGTGGATCTCCTCCAGCGACATGCCATACTTGATCGCGTAGCGGAGGTGCCACACGCGTTGGTCGCTTGGCACGGCCAACTTCGCGCGGACCTCCTCCAGTGCGGGCTGTTCGTCGGTCCCCCAGAGGTCCTTGCCGTCGCAACCGAAGCCGAAGTGGCCGGTCTCCAACCCGCGGAGGGCCTTCTGGAATGACTCCTTGAAGGTGCGGCCGATGGCCATCGTCTCGCCCACGCTCTTCATTTGCGTGGTCAGCACGGCGTCGGCCTCGGGGAACTTCTCGAAAGCGAACCGCGGAATCTTGGTGACCACGTAGTCGATCGTCGGCTCGAAGCAGGCCCTGGTCTCGCGGGTGATATCGTTGGGCAATTCGTGCAGCCGATAGCCGACGGCCAGCTTGGCGGCGATCTTCGCGATCGGAAAACCCGTGGCCTTGCTGGCCAGGGCGCTGGAACGGCTGACGCGCGGGTTCATCTCGATGACGACCATCCGACCCGTTTGCGGGTGGATGGCGAACTGGATATTGCTTCCGCCGGTCTCGACGCCGATCTCGCGGATCACGGCGAAGCTGGCATCGCGCATCCGCTGGTATTCCTTGTCGGTCAGGGTTTGCGCCGGGGCCACGGTGATCGAATCGCCCGTGTGGACGCCCATGGGGTCGAAGTTCTCGATCGAGCAGATGATCACGCAGTTGTCGTCCTTGTCGCGCATCACCTCCATCTCGAACTCTTTCCAGCCCAACACCGACTCTTCCAGCAACACCTGGTTGACGGGCGAGGCGTCGAGCCCCCCGGTGACCAGCCGCTCGAACTCCTCGCGGTTGTAGGCCACGCTGGAGCCGGTGCCGCCCAGGGTGTAACTAGGACGCACCACGCAGGGCAGTCCGATCTCCTTGATCGCGGCCCGGGCTTCCTCCAGCGAGGTGACCGTTTCGCCACGGCAGCATTCCAGGCCGATCCGCTCCATGGCCGTTTTGAACTTATCGCGGGCTTCGGCCTTTTCGATCGCCTCGGAGTTCGCCCCGATCAACTCCACCCCGTATTTGTCGAGCACGCCGTGGTGATAGAGGTCCATCGCCAAGTTCAACCCGGTCTGGCCGCCGAGGGTGGGCAGCAGGGCGTCGGGCCGCTCGGCCGCGATCACCTTCTCCAGCACCTCCCAGGAAAGGGGCTCGATGTAGGTGCGGTCGGCCATCTCCGGATCGGTCATGATGGTGGCCGGGTTCGAGTTCACGAGCACCACCTCGTAGCCCTCCTCGCGGAGGGCCTTGCAGGCCTGGGTGCCCGAGTAGTCGAACTCGCAGGCCTGACCGATGATGATCGGCCCGGAACCGATGAGCAGGATTTTGTGGATGTCGTCTCGTCGCGGCACGTTGCTCTTCCTTCCCCTGTGTGACGATCGAGGCCCGTCGACGGTGGGCCGCCTCGGCGTGTATAAAATCGCTTCAGTGTACCGCGCCGGGGCGGGACTGTTCAAGGGGCCGGGGACGCCGGAAGTCGAAGGTGCGAGGCCGGACATTCGGCAGCCACAGCCGGAAAATGGGGGGCGATGGCGGTTGGACGCCAGCTCAAGCCCACGGGCAGCGTCCCGTGGGAACCGAAGTCCTTCGCCGGGAGGGTGAGGCTCCCGCCGAGCCCGGGTGAACGGCTGATAGCCCGTCCGGACCCGGCTAATCTCGCGGCAGTGGCAACCGCCGTTGCGCCGATGGTGGGCGATGCCCACCCTACACGCTGAACCGGATTAGCAGCACGTCGTCGTCCTGGACCACGTAGTCTTTCGGCTCCTGGCGCATCAGGCCGGCGGCCTTTGCCTCCCGCTCGCTGCCCAGGCGGACCAGGTCGGCCACGGTGAACACCTCCGCCCGGATGAACCCCCGGGCCAGATCGGTGTGGATGTTTCCGGCCGCCTCCAGAGCCGTGCCGCCGCGCGGCAGTAGCCAGGTGCGGACCTCCTTCTCGCCCGCGGTGAAGAAGAGCATCTGCGCGGAAGTCTTGAGCATGGCGCGGATCACCGCGTCGCGGTCGACCCCCTCGATGCCCATCTCTTTCTCGAACTCATGCCGGTCCTCCGGCGTCATTCGGGCTAACTCCATCTCCAAGCCCACGGGGATGGCCATCACGGGCACGGCGTCGGTCGAGCGCTCCGTGAATCGCTCGGGCTGCTCCTCGTCGTCGGCCGTATTGACGACGACCATCCGCGGCTTTTCGCTGAGCAGCCGGAACGCGCGGGTGACCCGCAACTGCTCGTCGCTGAGATCGCTCTCGCGGAGCGGGTTGCCGGCCTCCAGCCCTTCGAGCACCAGACGGAGTGTGTCGCGTTCGTGTTCGCTCTTCTCGCGCTCTTCGCGGGGGATGGGCTTCCCGAGCGACTCCTCGATCCGCTTGACGCGGTTGGCGACAATTTCCATGTCGGCCAGCATGAGATCCTCGTCCAGCGACGCCACGTCGGCCAGCGGGTCGGTCCCGTCGTAGGCGGCGGCCACGAAGATCAGGCAGCCCGCCTCGCGGATGATCCCCAGCCGCTGGGCGTTGCCCTCGTGCGTGCGGCTCAGTCCCGGAGTGTCGACGATCTCCAGCGCCGCGCGGGTGATCTTCTTGGGATGGTAGATTTCGACCAGTTGATCGATCCGCGGCTCGGGAATCTCCGCCATGGCCGACTGCCCGGTGTGGGCATGGGCCGGGTCGGGCGCTTGGCCGGTGAGCCACTCGAAGAGCGTGCTCTTACCCGAGCCTTGGTAACCGATCAGTCCGATCTTCATGGCGTGGTGACCTGGTGTCTTGTGACGACTCGATTCATCGGTGGACGCCTCGGGCGCCGGGATCAGTGCGAGCAGGGGCATCAATACGGAACTGGGGCCCGGTTAGGTGGCCGGTGACGTCCCGATTCATGTTGTCGCCCAGCAGTCGTGCTCCACCTCCGCGCCCTCGCGGCAATGCTCAGGTAGCGCGGGGGATTCGCTCCAGAAGCCGAAGCGTCTGTTCTATCCGCTTTGACCGGGAGCTGTCCAGGGGGCGGCCGCCGAAACGCACCTCGTAGTAGGCGGCCACCACTTCGCCGGGTAGCCCCGACACGTCGAGCGGCGCGGCCTGTTCATGCGGCGGGCTCACGTCGTCGCCCTTAAGCTCGCCATGAATCATGCCTTCAAACGGGGCCAGCACGACGGCTGCCCGGCCGGCCAGTTCACGGGCTGTTTCCCCGGGCCGGCGATGCAAACCACGCCGCGCTAGCAAGCGTTCCAGCCGGGCTTGAAAGGCAACCGGGCTGGCGCGATTACCCGCGCGGGCCGATCGGCCGAGTGTGGCCAGACGTCGCCACAGCCACCGACCCACCCGATAGACCAACCAGCCAACGCCGGCCAGCAGCAGCAGCACGGCGGAGACCAACAGCCCCGCCTGCCAGCGCGGCCAGCCGGCCATTCCCCGAATGCCCTCCCACCAACCGCGCCACCACTCGGGGTCGCCGAGGTGTTGCCATACGGACTTCACCAACCGCACCAGGGGAGCGTAAATGGCCTCCTGCTGTCGCGCGCGGTCCATGTCGAGCACGAAGTCGGACCACTTGTCGTCCATCCACAGCTTCGCCCGCATCCACGGCGACCAATGCAGTCCGCCGAGATCGGCCATTTCATCGCGGGCCGCGGGCGTGGGTTCCAACCGCAGCCACCCGCCGTGCCACCATCCCCAGAACTCGCGGCCGTGGATGAATTGCCGCGGGAGTTGATCCGCAGTGAGGAAGGCCTCGACCCAGGCGTGGGCGTGAAGCTGCCGCACGCGGAAGCTGTCGGTGGCCCGATCGTATTCGTCGCTCTTGTAGCCGACCACCATCCGCGCGGGAATGCCCACCGCACGGAGCATCAGTGTGAGTGCCGTGGCAAAGTATTCGCAATGCCCACGCCGATTGTTGGTGAGGAAGTCGTCGATGGGATCGAGCGTGGGGTCGCGGGCAACGCCTTCAAGCATGTAGGTGAACTCGCCGGAGTGAGCCAACCGCTGCTCCAGGTATTTCGCTCGAGCGTAGCGATCCTCCGGCGGAATGCCCGACTCGGCGATCCAGCGCGCAGCGAGTTCGCGGAGGTGCGGCAGCGACTTGCCTTCCGAACCATCCGGCAGGCTCAAGCTCGTGGGCCGCCCTCGGATGCCCTCGGCGGGCACCAACGGCATCTGCCGTCCATCGACGAAGGCCGTGGTCCCGAGTTCGTAACGAAAACGCGTGCCGCACAGGTGCTCCTCGCGGAGCAGGCGTTTGCGGCGATCGTCGACGCTCACGTCGAAATTGCTCCCCAGCGGAATCAAGGGCATCACGCAGAACAACTCCCGTTGCCGCAATGGCTCGATGGCGAATTCCTGCCGCACCAGCTCGTCGGGCAATGGACGGCGGCCGCGGTCCAATGGTTCGAGGCCCACCCTGGGCGAAACAGCGCCGGCCCGCCACCGGCCGTCGCCATAATCGGTCAGCAGTCCGCCCTGCAGATAGATTGAACTCGTAACCCGATACGGCTGGCCGCTGCGGTGATGAAAGAACCGAGCGCGGAGCACCTCGGTGGGATCTTCGACGGCCGAACCCAACTCACCTAGGGTAACCTCCGGGCTGAAACCGACCAGGCTTTGGGTGACGGCCGATGTGCCGCGCCAAGCCGTCTCGCCGAATCGGGGCACGGTCAGGAAAACCACGAGCGCGAGAGCCAGCGTGCCCAGCCCAAGCCAGGCGATACGCACCGCCAGTTCGCGACCCAAGCCCGCGCGATCGGAACCGTTGGCCACCGGCCGAAACCCCGGGGCAAGGTTCGCTAGCGGCCAACGACGCGAGGATTTGCCTCGGCCGGCTCGGGCGCGATTGTCACGCGTTACGCGCCGGGAGCCAGATACGCTCTTGCGCGGAGCGAGCAGGGCGGCTCGCTGTTGATGGAAAAGGCAAAGCAACACCAAGGCCGACAACCCGGCCGCCATGTAGGCGATCAGCGCCAATCCGAACCAGAAGCCTTGCATGAAAGCGGATGCCGCCACGACTTCGAGCAAACTAAGCATGCCGATTTGCCAGTACTCGCGCAGCCGTTTGTGCTGAAAGAGCAGGACGATTTGCAGGTAGACCAGCAGTTGGGCAACACCAAGGATTTGCGACTGCCCGGCGAAGTGCGACAACTCCCCAGTGAGCACGATCACGGCGACCACCAGGGCCACCAAGTTGGCCAGCGTGCGATTCAGGCGCAGGTAGCCACGAATGTCCGTCAGCCAGAGCGAGAGCGCGGCGGCCGCCATCATTAGCAGCGGCAGCCCGAGGCTGCGTTGCCCCATGCCCAGCATCAAGGCGCCAAGCACGGCCAACAGTGCGACGTTGATTTGCAGCAGGCGTTCCATGGGGGATATCGCCACACCCAACGCTCGGGGGGGCTGGCTATTTTGGCCTTAAATTAGTAAGTCCTTGACAATTCAGCGGTTGCGTCACAAACCCTTAACCTGGAAGCCTGGCGCTAAAATAGGACGGCTCATGCCCAAGCTGGCAGATACCTTGCCAGCTTGCGCGACTTGCCCACACGTTCGTCTGGTTTGATCAACCCTGCGTCAATCGCCGCTGCAATCACTTGGGAGACCGTGGCGGACCGAGCCACGGGCAGATGAAATCTTTCACGAAGTGTCTGATTTGTCGCCCGCTGATTCATCACCCAGCGGAGGACACAATGCTGGTAGCACGCCCGCACGCGGGCACTCCGGTCCATCGCTTCGAACGGTTGAGGCCCAAATATCAACGCGGAAGTGCGTGCATGCAACGCCTTGAAGTCGGGCGCTGGAAGCTGATAGGCCTCCGCAACTGCAACGACACGATCAATCCCACTACTCTTCGCTTCACAGATTCGTAACCGTCGCATGATATCGGCCAGCCGCTCGTTACGTGATTGGTAACCGTCAATGAACCGTTCCACGGGCACGATTGGCTTACCAGGGTTGGTGAATTCAACGCGATCTGAATAGACCTCGATCATGACGGAACTACCAGTCACATTAAGATCCTGGTGGATCAAGGCATTGGCCGTCAATTCCCGCACCGCCACTTCCGGCACAAGCTTCACGTCCGCGCGAAGAGCATCTTTAATGACTTCGTTACCGGGGAGGTGTGTCATGATAAACTCCACGAGTCCACGGAAGCCAACCGCATAACCCTTTGTTCCGTGTTGATCAACACGTGTATCCAGCTTGGACTCACCCAAGTAGACCACCACGCGCGGGGCTTTGAAGGCCACGTCGGGGAAGTCGCGAAGATTCTTGGCGAGCAACAGCGCACCGAGCCGTCGGATGGAATATCCATCACCCGTTTCCTCGATCAAACCCTCTCGGAGCAATCTGTCCATTACACCGGAGCGGCTTGCCGGAAAAGGCAGTTCGAGCAAATCAAAGAACGTCTGGATGTCAAGCAGTTCGACCACCTGCTGAGCTTCAAGGCCCGTGGCCGCCGCATGCTCGCCCCAGTCGGGCTGTCCTTCGGCGAAAATCTCCCTCAGGCGATCTTCGCTCATGCTTACGACTTGCTGGCCGGAACGCATCAAGTAACGACCTTCGAAGTCGTACACTGTTCCACGCGGCCGAGATGGAATGCGCACCACCACGACGCGGCCCTCTCGGTGATTGACCACGTCAATGTCTACTCGAAATCCGACGGCATCGAATACCTTCTCCGCCATGCGAACAGGGTTTTTGATTGCCTGGCTACCCACAACCGGGCGAGGAGGCTTGTCACCCATCCCCAAGACCAAGAAACCTCCGCCCTCGTTTGCCATTGCAACACAGTACTTCAGGAGCCTCTGTGTATCGAATTGCGTCTTGGCTTCCTTAAACTCCAAGCCCTCGTGCTCTGAAGGGACCTTTCTCCATAATTCAATCTGTTCAAGTGATGTTGACATAACCATGCACTCCTTGCTCCTCCAAGACGACTTTCATGACATTTGACTCACGGTCCGGCGATCTGAAAAACGCGTTCGAGGTTCTTGTCCGACGTGTCGACTACTCGCGCGCGACGCAAGGCGGATGTGCCGAGGGAGTCGGCGTGAAGTTGGCCGAAACGGACCGGATCGGTCAAATCGACCGCGCGGGTCGAAACCACGACCAGCTCCGTCCCACGCGCCGCGCGCTGGATCGCCGCCGTAAGCAACTCAGGCAATGCATCCATTGGACTTGGCTCGACCACGGCCAACTCTTCCATCATGGCGTGCAGCGCGGCGGGCGAGGCCGGACGCTGAATCACCGTCGGTGCGAAAGGCTGGTGCGGCATCTGCGGTGGGGACCCTCCCGCCGACGGCGCATGAGGCGAGCGATCATCGCCACGTGATTCTTCCGCAAAAGCCCCTCCAGCCACGGCCAGCAACAGTTCACTCCCGCCACGCTTGCAGCGTTCGCTAAGCAGCGTGGCGGCGAAGCTAACGGCCAATTCCACATTGTCTCGACGAGCCGGGCTGGGGCGAGCCGGCATCCAGAGGTCCAACACAACGGCCAAATCGCGGCTGCGCGGGCGCTCGAGCTGACGGACCACGGGGCTGCCCAACCGCGCCGTGCGACGCCAGTGGATCAACCGCCGCGGATCGCCCGACTGCCAAGGCCGAAGGCCGAAGAAATCGCCCTCGGGTCCTTGACGCTGCTCGCGATGACGGGCACCGGCGAGGACTTCGTGTCGCCGATCGTTCCACTGCTCGGTCAGTCGGCCCAGGCGCGGCAGCACGGTCAGCGCGACTGGCCGCTCCAACGTCCGGCACCGGGCGAACAGACCAAAGGGAAACCGCGTGACCACGCGTAACGGGCCAACCCGATAACGCCCACGCTGGGCCAGTCGGCCGCGGTAGGCGCTGCGTCGCGACTGGCCGCCGGGCAGAAAGGGGAACAGCACTCGCACCCAGCGGCGCTCGGCCACCGACTCATTCCCGCCACCGGGCGAGTTGGAAAGCCGCGTCAGCCGATCCTCAACGGTCAACCCCCAGCGGGCATAGCGGGAATCGTTTGCCACGTCCACCGTTCCGACAAGCAACTCGCCGGCGGTCACCCGTTCCGGCAGGCGACGTGAGAACTTTAGGCCCTGCAATCCGCGTCCGGTCAGCCACGCGCCGAACAGCAGCGGACCACAAAGCATGCCGGCCAGGATCAGCAGCAGGTTCACCTCGCGAAGCATGGCCCCACCGCATACCAGCACGACCACGACCAGATAGTACCAGCCCTCGCGCGTGATCGACCAGGCAAAGGGCCACCTTGGGGGAGGTCGCCAAAGTGCTCGCGGAGATCGCTGCCGGCGCGACTGCGCGACGCCTCGCAACAGTCGTCGCGGCAACCACAATCCACGCCGATACCATGGACGGTGACGTTGGCGAGAGTCGGTCACGGGGGCACTTCTTCCAGAGCGTTCCCGGGCGGAGGACGGAGTCCGGTTGGCAAGGCGGGTGCGGTTGGTCGCGGCCCGCCAACGACGTGTTTGATCTCCTCCCAGGGGGGAAGAAGACGGGTAGCACCACCGATCCCCCCCAGGCTTCCGCCATTATACTCCGCCGACGGCCTACATGAAGCCTTTGAGCACTTCCTCGGGCGCGGGGCCGTAGCTATGCGGCTCCATCGAGCAGGTGGCCCGGCCTTGCGTCAGGCCTCGCATGGCGCTGGAATAGCCGAAGAGATTGGCCAGCGGGGCGTGGGCCTCGATGATGGTGCTGGTCCCGCGCGTCGTGGTCCGATTGATGATTGCCCGCCGCTGCTGCAAGTCGCTGACGATCTCGCCGAGGCTTTCCTCGGGCGTGTGGACCTCGAGCCGCATGATCGGTTCGAGCAGGACGATGCCGGCCTCGCGAAGGGCCCGCTCGAAGGCGTCGGCCGCGGCGTAGCGAAAGGCCAGCTCATTGGATTCAGTCTCGCTGACCTCGGCGCCGATAACCTCGACCTTCACCTGCATCAGCGGGAAGCCGAGCGAGCCTCCGCCCTCGCCGCGCTCGCGGAGCACTTCCATCACCGCTTGCAGATACTCGGGCGGCAGCGCATCGCCGGCGCGGGCCGCCACCAACACACCCCCGTCGTCGCGCGGCAGCATGCGGATTGTCAACTCGGCCGAAAGCTGCTGCCCGGCCACCACCCGATGGCAGGCGCCCGTGGCCTCGACTGTCTGCTGGATCGTCTCGCGGTAACTGACACGCGGGTTGTGGACCTTCACGTTCAGGTTGAAGTCTCGCAACAGCCGGTGCTTGATTACCTCCAGGTGCAACTCGCCCATGCCGCTGATCAGCGTCTGGCCGGTCTCCTCGCTAGTCCGGGCGCTGAAGGTGGGATCCTGCCGTTTGAGCATCTCCAACACCTGGGCCAGCTTCTTCCGTTCGGTGGACGACTCGGGTTCGATGGCCATCGAGATGACCGTCTCGGGGAAGGTGATCGATTCAAGCAAGATCGGCTCGCGCGGATCGCACAGCGTATCGCCGGTGATGGACTGGCGCATGCCGATCACGCCCACGATGTCGCCGGCGGTGGCTTCCGGGATCTGCTCGCGACGATCGGCCAGCAGACGCCAAATCTGCGGAATGTTCTCCTTGGTCTCCTTGCCCGGATTGAGCACGCGGCTGTTGGCCTTTAGCCGGCCGGAGTAAATGCGTACGTAGTGCATGTCGCCATGTTTGTCGGCGACGATTTTGAACAGCAGTGCGGCCAGCGGCTCGTCGGGGTCGCACCTGCGCGTGAGCTTCTTCGGCTCGGCATTCTTCTTTGGGTTCAGCTCCTGCCCTTCGACCGGCGGCACCTCCAGCGGGCTGGGTAGATACTCGCGCACGGCGTCCAACAGCGGCTGAATGCCGACCTTGTCCAACGCCGAACCGCAGAGCACCGGGACCAGCATGTTGTGCGCCGTGGCGTCGCGAATCACTTGGTGGATCAAGGAGACGGGCACCGGCTCCTCGGCCAACAGCAGTTCGGTCAACTCGTCGCTGAACAGGGAGAGTTGGTCGAGCATTTGCGTGCGCCACAGCTCGGCGTCGGCCGCCATTTCCTCGGGCACCTCGGCCCGGGTGACCTCTTTACCCTCCGACTCCGGCGCGAACTGGAGCATCTTCATCTCGACCAAATCGATCAGCCCACGAAACGCATCGCGCAGATGCGGCGGACCGGCGCCCACCGGCAGCGAGAGGACCAGCGGCTTGGCCCCGAGCCGCTCGCGGATTTCGTCCACCGTGGCATGAAAGTCGGCCCCCTCGCGATCCATCTTGTTGATGAAGGCCACACGGGCCACATGGTACTTATCGGCCTGCCGCCAAACGGTTTCGCTTTGGGCTTCCACTCCTTCGCGGGCACTGAACACCACCACCGCGCCGTCCAGCACCCGGAGGCTGCGCTCGACCTCGGCGGTGAAGTCGACGTGGCCGGGCGTGTCGATCAGGTTGATCGTCACGTCGCGCCAGGGGAAGGTGATGGCCGCTGAATAGATGGTGATCCCCCGTTGCTGCTCCTCGGGATCGTAGTCGGTCTCGGTTGTCCCCTTGTCCACTTCGCCCATGCGGTGTTTGTAGCCGCAATAGTAGAGCATCCGCTCGGTGACCGTGGTCTTGCCGGCGTCGATGTGGGCGATAATGCCGATGTTGCGAGTTTTGGTCAGATCGTGGGACATCCAGACTTATCCGATTGCTCCCTGTCTCCGTGGTGAGCCGTCTCGACGGCGCAAGCGAACGCCGCGGCAGGGAATGGGCTCCCTGCCGCGGCGTTGATTGTACACGCTTTCGATTACCAAGCGAAGTGGGCAAAAGCTTTGTTGGCGTCGGCCATGCGGTGGACGTTATCCCGCCGCGTCATGGCGGCCCCTTCGCGGTTGTAGGCGGCGATCAGCTCGTCGGCCAGTTTTTTGTGCGTGGGCCGCCCCTTTTTGTCGCGCACCGCCATCAAAATCCAGCGGATGGCCAGCGACTGCTGACGCATCTTGTTCACCTGCATGGGCACTTGATACGACGCTCCACCCACCCGCTTCGAGCGGACCTCGATGTTCGGCTTGACGTTTTCCAGAGCCTGCGTGAAGACGTCGATCGGCTCCTCGTCTTTCATGCGCTCGCCGATCACGTCCAAGGCGTCGTAAAAGACACGCAGGGCGGTCGACTTCTTGCCGTCCCACATCAAACAGTTGACAAACTTGCTGGCAAGGACCGATCCGTGCTTGGGGTCGCCCTTGAGTTGCTTACGGCTGGCAGTAATTCGGCCCATGGCTAATCAACGCGTAACGGGTGATTGGTGAAGGGTGAGCGGGGGGTACGGGGTTAGCCTCGCTTGGCTCCGTAGCGGCTGCGGGACTGTTTGCGTCCGCTAACACCCAAGGTGTCCATTGCACCGCGGATGACTTGATAGCGGACGCCCGGCAGGTCGCGGACCCGACCGCCGCGGACCAACACGATCGAGTGCTCCTGGAGGCTGTGCCCCTCGCCGGGGATGTAGACGGTCACTTCCTTGCCGTTGCTCAGACGCACACGGGTGATCTTCCGCAGGGCGGAGTTCGGCTTCTTCGGCGTCATCGTCTTCACCTGGAGGCAGACCCCGCGCTTCTGGGGACACTTCTCCAGCACCGGCGCCTTGCTGAAATGGCGCGGCTTCTTCCGTCGCTTGCGAACCAGTTGGTTGATCGTGGGCATGATAAACTTCGTTTCCGGGTGAGCGCGAACGCTCCTGCCAATAGGACAAACCTTTGATTATGACGCACTTGCTCGACTTGTCAACGGGCCAGCGGGCCAGCGGGCCGACTGGCCACCAAGGACCGCCACCCCGCCGACTGGGGGTGGGCCGGATGACCCCGATCATCCCTCCGTGCCCGGCTCCGGCTTCTCACTCTCGCCATCCGACCGATCGCCATCCGCTTGTTCACCGGACGCCTGTTCGCCGGCGCCGAAGAGGCTTTGGAAGTCGCTGGGCGGGGCGGAGGGCGGGTGCCCGTCGCCATCGCCACCGACTTGGGCACCTTCGGCGGTTTCCTCGGCCGAGTCGAGCAACGGGAAGTGACGGGCCAACACGTCTTCCTTCTCGGCGGCCAATTCTTCCATGGCCTCGGCCCGAATCCGCACTTCCGAATCCTGGTAGGTGCGGAACCCGGTGCCGGCGGGCACCAGGTGGCCGAGGATCACGTTTTCCTTCAACCCCACCAGGTTGTCGGTCTTGCCGGCCAGGGCGGCCTCGGTGAGCACCTTGGTGGTTTCCTGGAAACTGGCGGCGGAGAGGAAACTGTAACTTTGCACGGCCGCCTTGGTGATCCCCAGCAACTGCGTGCTGGCCGTCGCCGGTTTGGGACGGGTCCCGACAGCCGGCTCACCGCCGAGCGCTTCGATCTGGGCATTCACCCCGTCGAGGGCCTCGCGGGGTACGATCGTCCCTTCCTCGTAATCGCTGTCGCCCTTCTCGGTGATCTTCACACACTGGGCAAGCCGCTCGTTCACCTGGCGGAACTCGAACTTGTCCATCACCGCGCCGGGCAGCAGATCGCTGTCGCCGATCGACTCGACGCGGACCTTCCGCAGCATTTGCGCCACGATGATCTCGACGTGCTTGTCGTTGATCTCCACGCGCTGACTACGGTAGACGTTCTGGATCTCGCGGACCAAATACTGCTGCACGGCTTCTTCGCCCGAGATGCGGAGGATATCGTGCGGCACCAGCGGCCCGTCGACTAGCGCTTCGCCAGCCCGCACCAGGTCGCCGGTGTGGACGCGGAGGTGTTTTCCGTGCGAAACCAGGTGCTCGCGTTCGATACCCGTCTCGCTCCGAACAACGATGGTCCGTTTGCCGCGGCGTTTCTCGCCGAGGATTTCCACCGTCCCATCCACTTCGGCGATCACGGCGGGATCTTTCGGTTTGCGCGCTTCGAAGATCTCCGTCACGCGCGGCAGACCACCGGTGATGTCCTGCGTACCGGACACCTCGCGCGGCGTCTTGGCCATGATCGTACCGGCGGAGATTTGCGTCCCCTCCTGCACCTCGATGTGGGCTTTCTCGGGCAGGTAGTAGAAGTCGAGAATCTTGCCCTCGGCGTCCTCGAGCACGATCTGCGGGTGTAGGTCGCCCTTGTGCTCCATGATCAACTGGCGGACCAGACCACTGGGGTCTTTTTCGCGTCGCATGGTCTCGCCTTCGATGACGTCCTCGAAGCGGACCTTACCGCCCACCTCGGCCAGGATGGGGATACTGTGGGGGTCCCACTGGCAGATTACCTGGGCCGCCTCGATCTCTTGATTCTCTTCGACCGCCAGGAAGGCCCCGGCGGGGATTTCGTACTTCTCCAGCTCGCGTCCCTTGGGATCGAGCAGCAGGATTTCCCCGTTACGAGTCAGCACCACCTGCTGACCGGCGTCGTTCCGCACCACTTTCATGCGCGTGAACTTGACCAAGCCGCCACGTTTGGTGCGGATTTCGCTCTCCTCGACAGCGCGGGCGGCAGTACCACCGATGTGGAACGTCCGCATGGTGAGCTGAGTTCCGGGCTCGCCGATCGACTGGGCGCCGATGATCCCCACGGCCAGTCCCTCTTCCACCTGGCGGCCGGTCGAGAGGTCCATGCCGTAGCAAAGCGCACATACACCAAGGGCCGCGTCGCAAGTCATGGAGCTGCGGACCTGGATCTTCTCCAGGCCCATCTCCTCGATGCGTCGCGCGACTTCGCTGGTGATGAGTTCGTTCTCGCGGACGATCACTTCGTCGGTGATGGGATTGACGATGTTGGTCCGGCTCACGCGGCCGCGGATCGAGTCGGCCAGCTTCACCTCGACCTTTTCGCCCCGATAGATCACGCCCTTGGTGATACCCTGGGTGGTGCCGCAGTCGTGGCAGGTGACCACCACGTTTTGAGCCACGTCGGCCAACTTACGCGTGAGGTAACCCGAGTCGGCCGTCTTCAACGCCGTGTCGGCCAAACCCTTTCGGGCACCGTGCGTGGAACTGAAATACTCCAACACGCTCAGCCCTTCACGGAAATTGGCCTTAATGGGTGTCTCGATGATCTTGCCCGAGGGCTTGGCCATCAGACCACGCATGCCGGCCAACTGGCGAATCTGCTCCACGCCACCACGGGCACCGGAGTGGGCCATCAGGTGGATGGGGTTCACGTAGCCGGCGAATCGGCGGTCGGTCTGCAGTTCCTCCATCATTTCCGTGGTGATCTGCTCGCGGGCGTGGGTCCAGGCGTCGAGCACCTGGTTGTACCGCTCGCCCTCGGTGATGATCCCCCGCTGATAGAGCTTCATGATCCGCAGCACCGACTTCTCGGCAGCCGCGATGATTTTCGCCTTGTTCGGCGGCGTGATCAGATCGTCGGTGGCGAAGCTCAGGCCGCTGAACGTACTCTCGCGGAAGCCCAGCTTGTTCATATCGTCGAGCAGGTCGATCGTTGCCCGGCGGCCAAGCAATTCGTGGCAATCGGAGATGACCATCGAGAGATCGGAACCCCGCAGCGACATGTTGTAGAAGGGCATTCCGTCGGGCAGGATGGAGTTGAAAATCACCCGACCCACGGTCGTATTCACCAGGCCGCCCGGCTTATCGTCATCCTGGCCTTTCACCTGGCGTCCCGGCGGCAGTTTCACCTTGATGGCCGCGTGCGTGTCGACCTTCTTCAGCGCGTAGGCCAAGTCCACTTCGTCCAACGAGCCGAAGGTCATCCCGTCGCCCTTGCGGTCGGGCAAATTGGCCGTGATGTAGTAGCAGCCCATCACCACGTCCTGCGAGGGGCTGATGATCGGCTTGCCATTGGCCGGGCCGAAAATGTTGTTCGTGGCCAGCATGAGCGTATGGGCCTCGACCTGCGCCTCGATCGAGAGCGGCAGGTGGACGGCCATCTGGTCGCCGTCGAAGTCGGCGTTGAAACCCTTGCAGACCAGGGGGTGCAGTTTGATGGCATGCCCCTCGACCAGCGTCGGCTCGAACGCCTGGATGCCCATGCGGTGCAGCGTGGGTGCCCGGTTCAGCAGCACGGGGTGGTTCTGGATGACCTCTTCGAGGATATCCCAAACTTCCTCGTCCTTGCGCTCGAGCATCTTCTTGGCCGACTTGATCGTGTCGGCGTGGCCCAACTCCTTCAGTCGGCGGATGATGAACGGCTGATATAGCTCCAGGGCGATCTTCTTCGGCAGGCCACACTGGTGCAAGCGGAGCGCGGGGCCGACGACAATCACGCTTCGGGCGGAGTAGTCGACCCGCTTACCCAAGAGGTTTTCGCGGAACCGACCCTGCTTACCCTTGATCATGTCGGTCAGCGACTTCAGCGGCCGGTTGCTGCTGCCCAGCACGGGCCGTTTACAGCGATTGTTGTCGAACAGCGCGTCGACCGACTGCTGCAACATCCGCTTCTCGTTGCGGATGATCACCTCCGGCGCGTTCAGGTCGACCAACTTCTTCAACCGGTTGTTCCGGTTGATGATGCGGCGGTAGAGGTCGTTCAGGTCGCTGGTGGCAAAGTTGCCCGAGTCCAGGAGTACCAGCGGGCGTAAGTCGGGCGGGATCACGGGGATCACATCGAGCACCATCCACTCGGGACGGTTGTCGCTATCGCGGATGGCCTCGACGATCTTCAGCCGGTTGATCAGGTCCTTTTTCTTCTGCTTCGATCCGGTCTCGGCCAGTTCCACGCGCAGTTCGCGCGAGAGGGTCGTCAGGTCCAGTTCCGAGAGCAGCTTGCGGATGGCATCCGCGCCCATGTCGGCCTCGAACGTGGCGTCGGCGTACTGGCGCCGGGCCTCGCGATACTCCTCCTCGGTGAGCAACTGATGCGGCTTCAGGTCCGTGTCGCCGGGATCGGTGACCACGTAGTCCTGGAAGTAAATCACCTTTTCCAGGCTGGTGGTCTTCATGGCCAACAAGGCGCCCAAACGGCTGGGCATCGCCTTGAAGAACCAAATATGCACGACCGGGGCGGCCAACTCGATGTGCCCCATGCGCTTGCGACGCACGCGGCTATGGGTGATCTTCACCCCGCAGCGGTCGCAAATCATCCCCTTGTACTTCATCCCGCGATACTTGCCGCAGGAGCATTCCCAGTCCTTTTCCGGGCCGAAAATGCGCTCGCAGAACAAGCCGTCCTTTTCCGGACGGTACGTGCGGTAGTTGATCGTCTCGGGCTTTTTCACTTCGCCGAACGACCAACTGCGGATGTCGTGCGGCCGAGCCAGCGAGATCTTCACCGACGCGTAATCGTTAATCCGATCGTATGTGGCTTCACCGATGCTCACGGCGGAAACTCCTTACCCGAAAGGGGTGGACGGCTTATGGATGACAGGTGAGTGGTGATTGGTAACCGGTGACTCGTGATGCCGGGTGCCATTGGCAGCTGGGCAGTGCATATCCGGGCAGTGCATCATCTGTGCAGTGCATCCCTCCGGCAGGGGCGGGGCGCCCACGCGGGTGCGCGCTACAGCCGCGCCTTCTCCAGTTGCATATTCAGGGCCAGGCCGCGGATTTCATTGGTGAGCACGTCGAAGCTGGCCGGCGTGCCCGCCTCCAGGGTGTTCTCGCCCTTGACCATCGATTCGTAAATCTTCGTGCGGCCCTCGACGTCGTCGCTCTTCACCGTGAGCAACTCCTGCAGGATGTAGGCCGCGCCGTAGGCCTCCAGGGCCCAGACTTCCATTTCCCCAAACCGCTGGCCGCCGAACCGCGCCTTGCCGCCCAGCGGCTGCTGCGTGATCAGCGAGTAAGGGCCGGTCGACCGGGCGTGGACCTTGTCGTCCACCAGGTGATGCAGCTTCATCATGTAGATGTGGCCCACCGTGGATAGCTGCTCGAAGGCTTCGCCGGTTCGACCGTCGTAGAGCTGGGCCTTCCCGTTGCGCGGCAAGCCGGCTTCGTCCAGCGCTTCGTTGATGTGTTCCTCGTCGGCGCCGTCGAACACGGGCGTGACGGCCTGGAAGCCCAGGCCGGCCGCCGCCCATCCGAGGTGCGTCTCCAGGATCTGTCCCACGTTCATCCGGCTGGGCACACCCAAGGGGTTCAGCAGGATTTGCACGGGCGTGCCGTCCGGCAGGTAGGGCATGTCCTCCTTGGGGAGGATCTTCGCGATCACGCCCTTGTTACCGTGACGCCCGGCCATCTTATCGCCCACGGAGATCACCCGCTTGGCGGCCACGTAGACCTTGACCATCTGCAAGACGCCGCTGCGGAGTTCGTCGCCGCGCTTCATCGAGTTCAGCCGGCGTTCCTTGGCGTCGATGGCGGCCTCGACCGTCGGCCAAACCGTCTTGTAAATGCCCTCCACTTCGCCCTTTCGCTGTGGGCTGCGGATGTCGATCGAGTCGAGCCGAAACTGATTGGCCTGCTGGGCAATGTAGCGATGCTCCTGACCCTCGACCAACGGGTTGCCGTCGTCGTCCTTCAGTTGCCGCTGCAAGACGCCCTCGATCTGGGCGACCAATTCGCCGAAGGCGGCGGCGATCTGCTGATTACCCTCGTCCTCGGCCTTCTTCAGTTCTTCCTCGAACTCCTGGCGTTCCTCCTCCGAAAGGCTCATGCGGCGGGAGAACTTGTGCGTGGCGATGACGATGCCCTCCACGCCCGAAGGCACCTCCAGCGAGTCGTTCTTCACGTCCTCGCCGGCACGGCCGAAGATGGCGTGCAGCAGCTTTTCCTCGGGCGTGAGTTCGGTCTTCGACTTCGGCGACACCTTGCCCACGAGGATATCGCCGGGCGCGACCGAGGTGCCCACGCGGACGATGCCGTTCTCGTCGAGGTTGCGGAGTACCTTCTCGCTGACATTGGGGATGTCGCGGGTGAACTCCTCCCGGCCGAGCTTGGTTTCGCGGATTTCGATATCGAACTCCTCGATGTGAATCGAGGTGTAGGTATCGTTGTGGACCAGTTCCTCGCTGATGATGATGGCATCCTCGAAGTTGAATCCATCCCAGGCCATGAAGGCGACCAGCACGTTGCGGCCCAGGGCGAGCTGGCCGTTGTAGGTCCCCGCCCCGTCGGCGATGACTTGCCCTTTCTCGACCCGATCGCCCACGCGGACGATCGGCTTCTGGTTCTGGCAGGTCCGCTCGTTCAGGCCGACGAACTTTCGCAGATGGTAGACGTCGGCCCCGATCTCGATGCGGTCGGCGTCGGCATGGCTGACCGTGCCCTTGCGGCGGGCACGGATGAGCATGCTGGAGTTGGTCGCCGCGTCGCGCTCCATGCCGGTGGCCACCAGCGGCGGCTCGGTCACCAGCAGCGGGACAGCCTGACGCTGCATGTTCGAGCCCATCAACGCCCGGTTGGCGTCGTCGTGCTCCAGGAAGGGGATCAAGCCGGCCGAGACGCCGACCATCTGTGCCGGCGCCACGTCCATGTACTGCACCTTGTCCACGCCCACCATGGCGAAGTCGCCGCGGTGCCGGGCAATCAGGCGCTCGCCCACCAGCTTGCCGTCTTCCACCTTACTGTCGGCCGGGGCAAGAATGGCCTCGTGTTCCTGGTCGGCGCGGAGCCACTCGATGTCGTCGGTCAGCTTGCCGTTCTTGACCACCTGGTAGGGCGTGACCAGGAAGCCGTAGTCGTCCACGCCGGCGTAGATGGCCAGGCTGGAGATCAGGCCGATGTTGGTGCCTTCCGGCGTCTCGATCGGGCAGATGCGGCCATAGTGCGAGATATGCACGTCGCGCACCTCGAACCCCGCCCGCTTGCGGTTCAAACCACCCGGCCCCAGGGCCGAGAGCCGCCGCTCGTGGGTGAGCATCGAGAGGGCGTTGGTTTGGTCGACCACCTGCGAGAGTTCGCCGCGGCCGAAGAAGTACTCGATCGCCGCCGAGACGCTCTTGGGATTGACCAGACTCCGCGGCGTCATGTCCTCCACGTCCTTCAGGCTCATCCGCTCCTGCACGGTGCGGCGGAGTTTGAGGAAGCCCTTGCGCAGCTCATCGCAGCCCAACTCGTCAATCGTCCGCAGGCGCCGGTTACCCAGGTGGTCGATGTCGTCGACGTAGGTGTCCGGCTCGCCATCGCGGAGGGCGACGAGGTATTTGATCGAGGCGATCAGGTCCTCGGCCCGGAGCGTCATCTCCTCCTCGGAGACGTTCAGCCCCAGCTTGCGATTGATACGGAAGCGTCCCACGCGACCGAGCCGGTAGCGATTCGTATCGTGGAACTTCTCCTCGAACAGGGCCTTGGCCTTTTCGAGCTGCGGTGGATTGCCCGGCCGCAGACGCTGATAAATGCGGAGCAGGGCCTCTTCATGACTGCCGGTGGCGTCTTCGGCCAGAGCGTTCAACAGCAGCGGATTCTTCGGCTGCTCCATCACCTCGACCTGACCGACGCCGGAGGTGCAGATCACCTCGGCCAGGTTCTTGCTGATCTTCTGCCCGCTCTCGATGATGATCTCGCCGGCCCGCTCGCTATCGGCCGGATAGACGACGTCGTGGACGGTCAGTTTGTTTTCGAGCTTCACCGCCGAACGACCATCGACCACCTTGACCTTCTCGGTGGCGTAGAATGTGCGGAGCAGTTCGGCCGTTTCCCCCAGCTTGGGATCCATCGCCCGCAGCAGCGTCATCACCGAGAACTTACCGCTCTGGTCGATGCGAACGACCAGCGCCTCCTTGCGGGTGACGTTCAGTTCGATCCAGCTTCCGCGTTCGGGGATGATGCGGCAGGAGTGGAGTTTTCGGTCGCTACCCGGCTCGCTATCGAGGACGAAGTCCACGCCGGGGGAGCGGTGCAACTGGCTGACGACCACGCGTTCCGCCCCGTTGATGATGAACTCGCCGCCGCCGAGCATGATCGGCATATCGCCCAGGTAGACCTCTTCCTCGACCGGCTGATCCTTCGACAACCGGAGCCAAACCTTGAACGGCCGCCCGTAGGTGAGGCGCAGCTGACGGCATTCGTCCGGCTCGTAGCGCGGCTTGCCCAGCTCGTACTTAACGTACTCCAAGCGGAGGGTTTTGTCGTAGCTTTCGATCGGGAAGATTTCCCGGAGCACGCTTTCGATGCCCTCGTCGACGCGCTTCGAGGGTTTGCCCTCGTACTGCAGAAAGCGCTCGTAGCTGACCGTTTGAATGGCCGTCAAGTCGGGGATGGCGTGCGGCGGGCGGAGGCTGCCGAAGTGGCGGGTTTCCTTCGGTTCGATGCGACGCTGGGCGGTGATTGCCATCGAGGCGAATCCTCCTGGAGGGAATGGGAAAAACCCCACGCCGTCGGGCGCAGCGCCGGATCCGGCCGCGCCCCGGGCCTTGGGGGGTGCTTGTTCCTGGGGGACTAGGGTCTTTACGGGCTGCGTCTGGCGGCTCGGCGAGCCGCTGGTGTGGGATGGGCCGAGGGCGTCGAGCCCCACCAACATCCGGCTGATGGAACGACTCGTTTCACTCGGCCAATCCCACGTGGGTCGTTCGGCACGGGTTCACGCTTGGGCGATCGGCGGATTCACCCGCCCGCTCGCTGCCATCCGCGTGGCGGAATGGCAGGGTGAGGGCCGGGAACCACGGATCTGCCGATCGCCTCATCGGCGGCCCCTGGCGCCCCTTGCACAACGGCGGGATCCCAGCGGCACGCGCCGTTTGGCGCCCACCTCCTCGCGGAGGATCGCTACTTGATCGCGACGGTCGCCCCGGCTTCTTCCAGTTTGGTCTTCAGCGCCTCGGCGTCTTCCTTCGAGAGGCCTTCCTTCACCTTGGTCGGGCAACCCTCGACCAGCTCCTTGGCTTCCTTGAGCCCCAGGCCGGTGGCCCCGCGGACTTCCTTGATCACGCCGATCTTCTTTTCGCCGAAGCTCTCCAGCACGACGTCGAATTCGGTCTGCTCCTCGGCCGCTTCGGCAGCGCCTTCGCCACCGCCGGCGCCCGGAGCCGCCATCATGACACCGCCGCCCGCGGCCGGCTCAATCCCGTGGACCTCCTTCAGGTAGTCGCTCAATTCCTTGGCCTCTTTCAATGTGAGGCCGATGATCTTTTCGCCCAGGTCTTTCGTCGAATCGGAAAACTGGGTGGTCGGTTCAGCAACGTCGGTCGACATGGTTTCAGCTATCCTTTCTCTCTTGGTTGGAACGCGGTGATTTCAAGTAACGCTTCGGCGAGCCGGCCAGCGGACGCTAGGCCGCGGTTTCGCCCTCGCCCTCTTTCTCCCCAATCTGTTCGATTTGGCTCGCCAGCTTTGATCCGCCGGCAAGCAATTGGCCACTGAGCGTGGCCCCCGGGCTGAGCACCTGGCCCATGAGGATACTCAGTTGTTCCTCGCGGGTGGGCCACTTGCTCACCTGCTCGACCTCGTCGGAGGTGAGCGGCTGACCGTCGAGGACGCCGCCGCGCGGCTCGAAGGCCCCGTACTGGTCTTCCTTGCTCAGTCGGATCACTTCCTTGGCCAAGGCGACGATATCCTCGCCCCCCCAGCAGACGGCCGCCGTGCCAGTCAGTCCCTCGAACATCGGCGCCAACGACGTTCCCGCCGTCGCCCGACGTGCCAGGCTGTTCTTCACCACCAACACGTTGATGTCCTTGCTGGCCAATTCCGTCCGCAGCCGCACATTCGCGTTGGCGTTCAATCCAACCACGTTCACCAGCAGCGCCTCCTCGACGCCTTCGAGCCGCTGACGGAGATGGTCGGTAATCAGGTCTTTGACGTATTTGCTCATGGGTCTTGGGAGCTGCTGGCTAGTCGATGCCGGACATTAGCCGTTAGCTGGTTGGTGGATGGGGTTGATCGTTAAGTCCGCGTCGCCTCGGAAAGCTCCGTCAGCCAGCCGCTACCCGCTCCGGTGGCTGACGACCCTTTCCCTAAACGGCCACGCGGATCCCAGGGCTCATCGTGGCACTGATGGCCACGCTGCGGATGTAGTGACCGCGGAGCGTGGCTGGCTTCAGGCTCTGGATGTAGCTGATGAACGCCTGGATGTTCTCGCCCAGCTTGGCTTCGTCGAACGACAGCTTGCCCACCACCGCGTGGACAATACCGGACTTGTCGTTGCGAAACTCCACCTTGCCGGCCTTGTATTCCTTGACCGTCTGGCCCACGTCTGGCGTGACCGTGCCGGCCCGCGGCGAAGGCATCAGCCCCCGTGGTCCGAGCACGCGGCCCAGCGGGCCGACAATGCCCATCATGTCCGGCGAGGCGATGCAAACGTCGAAGTCGGTCCAGCCGTCTTTGATCTTAGTGGCCAGTTCCTCGCCGCCCACCTCGTCGGCCCCCGCCTCTTGGGCTTCGGCCGCCTTCTCGTCCTTGGCGAACACAACCACCCGGAGCGACTTGCCGATGCCGTTGGGCAACACGATCGATCCCCGGATGATCTGGTCGGCCTGCTTCGGGTCGACCCCCAGCCGCATGGCAATCTCAACCGACTGGTCGAATTTCGTCGTGTCGAACGACTTGAGAACTTTGACGGCCTCACCCAGCGCCAAGGCCTCTTCGCCTGGCACTTTCTCGGCCATCTTCTTCATCCGCTTGGTTTGTCGAGCCATCGATTTCCTCCGCCGGCGGTGAGCGATTTTAACAACGGACCACCGACTCTACCGCCGGTCGCTGTTCGAGCGAGCCGGGTGGTCCTGACTTCCAATATCTCTTCCACGGTATTCGCAGGGTAAGCCGAGCGCGGCAAGCTCCACCACTTGGCAACGCCACTATTCAGCGACTCGGTCCACTCTCTGCGTGCCGCGCGAGGGTTTCTTCGTTTGCAGAATCATCCCTCGACGACTTCCAGACCCATGCTCCGCGCCGTGCCGGCGATCATCTGCCGGGCATTCTCCACGTCGCGGGCGTTGAGGTCTTCCATCTTCATCTTCACGATTTCATCCAACTGGGCGACGGTTACCGTCCCCACCTTCTCCTTATTGGGCACACCGGAGCCTTTGGCGATTTGGGCCGCCTGCTTCAACAGCGACGCCGCCGGGGGGCTCTTGGTGGCGAACTCGAAGCTGCGGTCGTTGTACACCCGCACGACCACCGGGATGGGCATGCCACCGGCGTCCTTCGTGCGGTCGTTGAATTGTTGAACGAATTGCCCCAGGTTGATCCCGAACCGACCCAGCGCGGTACCGACCGGCGGGGCGGGCGTGGCCTGACCGCCGGGGACCTGGAACTTCACTTCGCCTTGCAGTTGTTTTGCCATGATTCGTGCTTTCCGCGGCGGCCCGTCGCGAGCTCGCGACGGCCCCGCCTTGCGGCCCTTATCTGTCCGCTACAGTTTTGTCTGTCCGCTACAGTTTTTCGATCTGCCAGTACCCCAACGTGACCGGCGTGCTGCGACCGAAGATATTGATGATCACCGTTACCTGGCCGCTCGCCTCGTCGATCCCCTCCACGTCGCCCTCGAAGTTCTCGAAGGTGCCCTCGTTGATCTTCACCCGATCGCCCGCCTTGAAGCCGATCTGCAGCTTCGGCTGCTCCTCCTGCTTCTCCTCCGACTTGGCGAGGATCGCCTCGACCTCGTGCGGCAGCATCGGAGTGGGCTGGCCGGCCGCGCCGGTGAAATCGCCGATACCGGGCGTCTCGCGAACCAGGAACCACGTATCGTCATTGATCTCCATGTGGGCGACCAGATAGCCGGGATACAACTTCCGCTTGACCACCCGTTTCTTGCCGCCCTTCACCTCGGTGACTTTCTCGGTGGGGATGATCACGTCGCCAAAATAGTAGTCCAACCCGGCGATCTTCACCCGACGCCGAAGCGCTTCACGGATGGAGTCCTCGCGGTTGCTTTGCACCTTGAGGATATACCAATCCATGTTCTCCGACTTCGGCTCCGGCTTGTCGGCTTCCGATTCGGTCGACTCCTCCGCCGGGGGAGCAGCCGTTTCGGCTGCTTTGGCCGTTGGTTCCGCCGGGGCGGGGGCGGGCTCCTCGACGGGGGCCTCCGGCGGCGTGCCCGGCTGGGCATCGCCCCGTTGCTCTTCGGCGGTTGGCTCCTCGCGACGCTCGCCCTCCGACTCGGCGACGATTTGTCCCGCCAAATCACCCGGCTCGCTGGGCATTTCGGCCGGTTCGGCAGCCGCGGGATCGGCCTGCTCCGGCGCTGACTCTGGGGCCGACGGAGCCGCGTCGAGCTGATCGGCCGACATCTCCGGGTCCACGGGCGCTTCCGGTTCCGGCGGTGCCGTCTCGGCGGCGGCCTCTTCGGCCGGCGCGGGCGAAGGGGGCATCTGGGCCCGCTCGGCCGCATCGCCGGTTGGCTCGTCGACCGGGGCCGGCGCGCCGCCCTCGAGCGGACCCTCACCGGCCGGCTCCACCGGCGCCGGCGGGGTATCCGATGCCTCGGGAGCGGTCGACGGAGCGTCCAGCTCTTGCTCGGTCACTTTGTTCGGCTCGTCCATCACGGCGCGTTTTCCCTCTCACCCAGGGGTGAATCCGTCCGGGCATCAACTAGTCAAACCGCATCTCATCCCAAGCGGCTCCACCACTCGGCAAGGCTCACCAACTCCTCTTCCACGGCCCCGGGGATGATTCCGATTTTCGTGAAAATATAGGCCCAGGCCACGTCGTACACCGCCAACACGGCGGCCAACAGGAAGATCGTCACCAACACCACGCCGGAGGCCTTAAACAGTTCGCTGCGGGTGGGCCACGACACTTTGTTCATTTCCGCTTCCACGGCGATGAGGAAGTCGGCAAACGGCGGATAGTTCACCACCCGGAAGGCGATCCACACTCCTGCAACCAAGAGCACGCCGGGAATGCCAAATTGGATGGCCCGCTGCGTCTCGTCGAGCGCCCCGCTCAAGCGGTAGCAACCCAGGGCCACTCCGATGGCAATGGCGGCGAAGGTCACCTGACGCACAATGCGTCCCTGACTTCGCTTGTACAAACCGGAGCGGATCAACTCTTGAAGGAAGCTCTTCACCGCAGGACCCCCATGCCGCCTCGCCTTCGGGCGGCTCTATGTCAGCCAACGTCGCGATTGCCGCTAGGGCTCATTGCGCCAGGACTCATTGCCGGTGGAACTCACTGCGACGGGCGTTCTGGCAGGCCCCGAACACAGCCCGTGTCGGCAAATCGGCCGGCCGGCGCCGAGCAATCACCGGAGCCGAGCAACGACCAGCCCCGAGCACCACCCTCCGCTTCGCGGCTCATCGGCTTTCGCTTCAACTGTTACTTGGATCGAAAACAGGGGCGGGGGGACTCGAACTCCCAACCGCCGGTTTTGGAGACCGGTGCTCTACCAATTGAGCTACACCCCTAACCAAACACCCCTCGCGCGAAGGCGAGGAGCGGGGGCGAAGGCTGATAGCTCCACCACGCGTCGCGCGGCCGGCCTTCCCGCCTTCACCGCCGCGTCCCTCCTCCGACGCGCGGAAGGAAGAGGGAAATGACTCCCGTTCCAATCGCGGAACCAATACTACTTGAGGATCTTCGTGACCACGCCGGAGCCGACGGTGCGCCCGCCTTCGCGGATGGCGAAGCGGACATTCTCGCCCATGGCGATCGGCTGGATCAACTCGACCTTCACCTTCACGTTGTCGCCGGGCATGCACATCTCGGCGTCGCCCAACAGGTGGGCCGTGCCGGTCACGTCGGTCGTGCGGAAGTAGAACTGCGGACGGTAGCCGCTGAAGAACGGCGTGTGCCGGCCACCTTCGTCCTTGCTCAGCACGTAAACCTCGCCCTCGAACTCGGTATGGGGCGTGATCGAGCCCGGCTTGGCCAATACCTGACCACGCTGGATTTCATCGCGCTTGACGCCTCGCAGCAGGCAGCCCACGTTGTCGCCAGCCTGCCCCGAATCGAGTGTCTTGTTGAACATCTCCACGCCGGTGCAGGTGGTCTTACGGGGTTGCTCGGCCAGACCGACGATCTCGACCTCTTCGCCCGTCTTGACCACGCCGCGCTCGATACGCCCAGTGGCCACGGTACCGCGACCTTCGATCGAGAACACGTCCTCGATGGCCATCAGGAACGGTTTGTCCGTCTCGCGCTGCGGCTCCGGAATGAAGCTGTCCAGGGCGTCCATCAGCTCCTGGATGCACTTGGTCTTCTCCGGGTCGTCCGGGTTGTTGTACGCACTGAGCGAATCACCACGGATGATCGGCACGTCGTCGCCCGGGAAGTCGTAGCTGTTGAGCAGTTCCCGCAGCTCCAACTCGACCAACTCGAGCAATTCTTCGTCGTCGACCAGGTCGACCTTGTTTAGGAAGACGACCAACTGCGGCACGTTCACCTGCCGGGCGAGCAGCACGTGCTCGCGGGTCTGCGGCATCGGGCCGTCGGCGGCCGAGACCACCAGGATTCCGCCGTCCATCTGGGCGGCGCCCGTAATCATGTTCTTGATGAAGTCGGCGTGACCCGGGCAGTCGATGTGGGCATAGTGCCGATTCTCCGATTCATACTCGACGTGGGCCACGGCAATGGTGACTGTCTTCGTCGAGTCGCGCACCGTACCGCCCTTGGCGATGTCGGCGTAGGTCTTGGCCTCGGCCATGCCCTTGGCGCCCTGAGTGGCAAGGATCGCGCCGGTGAGCGTCGTCTTGCCGTGGTCGATGTGGCCAATCGTGCCCACATTCACATGGGGTTTGGTCCGTTGAAATGTTTCCTTGGCCATGCCTGCGAATTCTCCCTGCGTTTAGGTCTAGCGGGTCAACATGTGAGTGAAACGATCGGACTCCCGGCGGAGCCGAACGGGGTACTCGGTTTCGACGTTTACGATTTCTCTTTCTCTTCTCCCACGCTTTCCGGCGTGAGGGCAACAAACGAATATAGGGAGGCGAACCTCGCCAAATCGAAAACTATTTCTTCGTCGACAAAATCTTCTGTCGCTGATTCACTCCAGAGCTGCTGATGGGACTTGAACCCATGACCTCGTCCTTACCAAGGACGCGCTCTACCGACTGAGCTACAGCAGCTTGAATACCCGGCTGGGACCTCTATCGATATTGCGTTGCCGCCATCGGCTCGCCACGACCGAAACCGCCCCGCCCAGCCGAGCGAACAATGCGCCCCGGGCTGTGGGACCCTCGCATCGGCCACCCTGGCCGTCCACCGGTAGCCAACAAGCTGCTGTCGTGCTCCACCCCTTTTTGGGCGTTTTTTACTTGCGGTGCCGCCGTCGGCCGCCGAGCAGGTTTCGCCGTCCGCCCGTGGAAGCGGGTGAAGGGAGTCGAACCCTCGTAGGTGGCTTGGAAGGCCACTGCTCTACCGTTGAGCTACACCCGCCGGTGTTATTAATTGTCTTTGTCTGCTTTTCCGATCCGGCCGTTGTTTTGCGATCTCGCTGCCGCCGTCCGACGGCGACGTTCAACTGGTAAATATCATTCCTCCGCCGGCATGACTTCCATTGGGGATAGTGGGGGGTGCAGGATTCGAACCTGCGAAGGCACTGCCATCAGATTTACAGTCTGACCCCTTTGACCGCTCGGGAAACCCCCCGGGTAATTCATCTCGCTCGCCCGCTGCCCGGGCAGCCAAATCCTGGTCGCCCAAATCCTGGTCGTCTTGCGGCCTGCCAACCGCCCTTCGCCTCCGAATCCGCTTCAAGCCCCCCGCGGGCCGGGCACGGCGGCGACTGCCCCCCCCCACCAGGAGCTAGCGGAGGGACTTGAACCCACAACCTGCTGATTACAAATCAGCTGCTCTGCCAATTGAGCTACGCTAGCCGATCCCTCCGCCGGAGCGCAAGAATCCATTAGTATAGCCATCCTGCCGGGGGACGCAAGACGCCCGCCGGGCGAAATCGCCCGGAAAGGGCCGCTCGTGGCCAAACCCGAAACCTGGGACCGCTACACTAGCTAACGCACCCGCCAAAATGACTATTTTAACCCAATTTGAATGAAGCCGGTCAGCATATCGCACCCGTGCGGAATCGTCAACCCCGCCGAGCACGTCGCTCGCCCGAGCCTGGCATGCGAAACGGCCGTTCGGAGTCGGCGACGGCCCGGAAATCCATGCGACCGGGCACGATCCGCCCCTGGCCAATTGGCCGGTGAACACCTATATTGCACTTTTCGCCGCGGGTCGGCGGCGGGCGAACCCTTCGCTCGGCCGGACGGCCAGCCCCCGGGAACCGGTCACCAGCGGGAGAGATCCATGGCGCGTAAGGTCGTAAATCGTAAAGAATTGCGGGAGGAGAGCGAGGCCGCCGAGCGGCAGGCCAAGACGACGAAGAAGAAGGCTGCCAAAAAGAAGACCACCAAGCGGAAGAGCCGCGCCAAGGCCGCCAAGGAAGTCCGGCTAAAGGCCTTCTGGGGGGTTTTCAATCAGTCCATGCGACGCGTGGCCGTCTTCGAATACGCCGAACGCAAACAGGCCCACGAAAAGGCCGAGGAACTGACCGAGTCGCAGGGCAATCCCCACTTCGTCCAGGTCGTCAAGGAAGTGATTGAGGAATAGCCCTGCTGCATCACAGGTCGTCCAGGCCGGTGAATTGGGTGATCAGCGAGCGGAGTTTGCGTCGCAGCACGGCGTAGCTAAAAAATCGCTTCCCTAGTTCGTAGTTGTGGTCGACCATTTCGCGGCGGTACTGCTCGTCGGAGATTAGTTGCCGCACCTGCTCGATCACGCGGCGGGTGAGGTAGCCATCCATGGTGATCACCTTGAAGCCCTTGGGCTCGATGTCGGTGATGAAAATCGAATACCGGTTCACCAACACGGGCTTGCGGTAATAGAAGGCCTCGATCAGGGCATTCCCGAAGCCCTCGTAAAGGCTCGGGTAGGTGATCAGGTCGGCTGCGGCGTAGGCGTCGCCCAGCGATCCCATGGCGGCGATGTTGCCCTCCTCGACGGCTGGCCCCACCTGGGCGTAGGCGAATCGCAAATCGACGCCCGACTGCTCGGCCAACTCCACCAGGGCATCCTGGTACTCCAGCCCCTCGTCGCCCGACTCGTGCGAGACGATCAGCTTGCAACGCGGGTCGCGCAACTGGGAGACCAGCGCGATGGCATGCTCAATTCCTTTGCGCGGAACGACGCGCGTCGGCTGGAGAATCACGATGTCGTCCGGCTCCAAACCCACTTGACGCCGAAATGCATCGCCGCTGGGCAGCCGGGGGCGCGTCTCGAAGTCGAGCACGTTGGGAACCATGATCGAAGACGCCCCGGTCCGCCAAGCCAGGTCCTCCTGGGCGAAGCTGTTGATCGTCACGTGCTGCACCGACGGCAACTTGGGCGGGAAAGCCATCGTCAGGTAGTCACCCACCGAGTTCACCGAAAACCGAGCCCGCTCCCAGTAGAAATCATGGTGATGGGCAATGGTGGGCATGCCCGTCTCCGCGATGAATTGCGTCAGTGCCACGCCCAGCGGGATGTGCATGGGAATGCACAACGCGTTCTGCACGCAGAGGATGTCGATCCCGAAGTTATCGACAAAATCGTACAGCGTCCCCTTCAAGTGGTCCGCCAGACCGTTAATCCGCTTGGTCAACTCCGGCGATCGGGTGCGCGTGCCCCAGGCCCGCTCGTTGATCCAAACATTGTCGCGATCGTAGAAATATGCCTCGGGCACGAGCATGCTGATATCGGGATTGCGGTCCAGCTTACCCGCGTACCAATAGCTGATGTGGCGGTGATCCCAGAGAACCTTCGCCCATTTGGCGCTCTCCAGCGAGACGCCGTCGGTTCCCGAAAAACGTGTTGAGACGAAGCCGATGTTGTGTGACACGGGTGCAGTTAGCTAGAGACGGATCTGGCCGGCGAGTCGGCTCGGCCAAGGGCGAGACGCCAACGGCATGCAAGACCACAGGCAAGGTGTCAGTGGCAACCGAAGACGCCAAAGTGGGAAACACTCTAGCCAATCATAGAACACGCCGGGAGTTGGGCCAAGTCGGTTATTACCAGTTGTGACGATACTCCGGCCACGCGGGGGTCGTCTTCCCGCTGCCGTAAGCTCCGCCGGTCGCCGGCGAACAGGGCCGTGCGGAATCCAACCCGGGCGGCCGGCATCACGTCGTTGAGCATGTCGTTGCCGACGTAGAGCGTCTGTCCGGACTCGATCCCGTGCTCGCGGAGCCGTTCGGCGGCCATTTCATAGAGGGGTACGCCCGGCTTGGCCTGCCCATGGCGATAGGAGTACAGCGACAGCCTTTGCTCGAAACCGCACTCCTGGGCCGATCGGCCCAGCAAAGCGGGAAAGAGCAGCGGCGTGTAGAACTGCGCGTTGCTGATCAACCCCAGGCGCAGCCCACCCTCGCGCAAACGGCTCAGGCACGATTCCAGATGAGGCATCGGCCAGCAGGGGTTGGCCCGGGCTTCATATTCGACGGCCAGCCGCTCGAATCCCAGTCGCTCGAGCTTTTCGCGGCCACCCGCCGACAACCGGCCGCGGGCCACCATTTCACTGAAGACCCACTGCCAAACCTCGGCGATCTGGATTTCGGGGAAATCGACCCCCTGGGTTCGCCGCTGGGCATGCTCCTCGCGAATCCGCTCCTGCATCAGGTCGACCGCGTCGGACAAGGGTGGATCGAATGGCACCTCCAGCGACGTCAGCGCGGCTTCCAGCGATGCTCGGCTGGCCGCTTCGCGCGTGGTCCCCACCTCGCCGCTGCCACTGACAACCAGCGTGCCGTAGATGTCGAACAGCACCGCCCGCACGTCGCCCAACCGCTCCAGACGTGGTTCCACGCCGGTCGGCTCCGGCTCCAGCGGCCGGTAGTTTCGGCGCAAAACGTCAATCAAATCGGCGTCGGTCATTGGCAATCAGCGGTCGGCGGTCTCCACACCCACGCGCGGACAAATATCGGCCAGCGGGCATTGCTCGCACATCGGACGTCGAGCCTTGCAGATCCCCCGGCCGTGGTGGATCAGCCGGTGACTCAGGTCGATCCACTCCGAGCGGGGGAATTGTTCCATTAGGTCCCGTTCGATCTTTTCGGCGTCCTTCTGGGCCGTCAAGCCCAGGCGGCGGGCAATCCGCGTCACATGGGTATCCACGACCACGCCGGTCGCCAGCCCGTGGGCGGTCCCTAGCACCACGTTGGCCGTCTTCCGCCCGATCCCGGGCAGCGTGACCAAAATGTCCATGTCCCGCGGGACGCTCCCGCCATGCTGGTCGACCAAGACGCGGCAGCAGTTCCGGATGCTCTTGGCCTTGTTTCGGAAGAAGCCCGTCGACCGGATGTCTTCCTCCAACTCGGCCAAGTCGACCGTGGCATAGTCTTCCGCCCGAGGGTACTTCTTGAACAACGTGGCCGTCACCTGATTGACACGTTGGTCGGTACACTGGGCGGAAAGGATCGTGGCCACGAGCAACTCCAGCGGCGAGCGAAATCGCAGGGCGCAAGTGGCGTCGGGATAGTGTTTGGCCAACCGGCGGGTCACCTTGGCCGCAAAGCGGCGTCCGGGCAGCGATTCGCCGGGCAAGACGTTGTTCGAATCCGCCCGGGAGGAACCAGCCCGAGACCGAGCCGACTTCTGCCTGGCGGCTTGGGCCGTAGCGCTCTTGGCCCGGGTTGTCTTGGTCTTGGCGGATTTCGGCATGGACGAACTCGCGGAAGTCTGGCGTGGCAGCCGGTCAGATCACCGGCGACCATTGCATTGGACCGACGGCCGGCGGGACTGTCAATCCGCCGCTAGCGGGGATAAGTCATTTCCCCACGCCAACTAAGGAAAAATACTAGCCTGCCGTTTGCCCGCTTTCTATAATCGTCGAGAGGAGATCGCCCCGGGGAGCCCCATGCTACCGGACCCTGCCCCCCGGACCCTGTCCCCAAACGCCCGTCGACAACCATGGTTGAGCGCCCTCACGAACGGCCATTTCGCCGCGGCGTCGAGTCCTTCAACCGAGGGGCCTACTTCGACGCCCATGACCGCTGGGAAGAATGCTGGATCGGCTCGGGCCGGCCTTCGTCCGGCTTCTTCAAGGGTTTGGTCCAGGCGGCGGTGGCCATGCATCATCTCAGTCGCGGCAACTTACCAGGAGCGGAGAAACTGACCGACTCCGCCGCCCCCCACTTGCTCGGCGAGGGAAGCCACGCCTACGGGATCGATGCCGCCCGCTTTGCCGACCAACTGACCGCGTGCGTGGCCGAAGCGCGCCGGCACGAGGGGAGTTTCGACGGCCGGGAGTTCTGTCGGCGCCGGGCACCGAAGATCGAGCTAAGAGAACAACACGACCCGGATGAAACAACGTCGGCTGAGACGCCGAGCCGCGGAAACCCGATCGGCTAACCAATCATTTTTCACCCCAAAAACCGTTAACTCAAGCATTGCCCCGGCCGGGTCGACTGCAAAGAATTAAGACATCGGGAGAAACGACCGAAATCGGGCAGACGGGTCTGGAGCCATTCTGCCAGAGGTTCAGCCGTTTGCAATGGCCACGGGGCAATGTCGGTGACTGGAAGGCATTGTGTCACCTGTTCGGTGGCGGCGTTCCCGGCTCGCCCAACCTCGCTGAGCGGACTAGCGCGCGACGAAGTCGCACAACCCAAACGCACGAAACGAAATGTCGGAATTTCAACAACTATCGACCGAACTGACGCAGTTTACCGGTCGGGTACGTCTCTTCCCCCTGCCCGGATTCGTGATGTTCCCCCACGTGGTGCAGCCGCTGCACGCGTTCGAACCTCGCTACCGCAAGCTGATCGACGACGCCCTGAAGGGCGATCGCCTCGTGGCGATGGCCACGTTGGCCCCGGGCTGGGAAGCGGATTATGAGGGTCGCCCGGCGCTTTATCCGACAGCCTGCCTCTCGCGGATCATCTCACACCATCGCTTGGCCGATGGGACGATCAATTTGCTGGTGGCCGGGGTGCAGCGGATTCACATCGCATCCGAGCTACCACCTTGGCGCAGCTATCGGGAAGCTCGGGTCGAGCTTCGTGCGGACTCCTACACGGCGGCCGCCCCACAACATTTGGCCGCGTTGCGTTCCGAGTTGCGTGAACGATTCCGCACGCTCCTGCCCCAGTTGGCCGACGCACGCGAACAAGTCGATCACTTGCTAGGTGCCGATTTGCCGCTGGGCGTTCTTTGCGATCTGGTCGGTTACATGATCGACGTGGATTTGTCCGAGAAGATGGCCCTGCTCGACGAACGCGACGTGGACCGCCGCGCTCGGCATCTGCTCAAACTGCTCAAACGGGCCGCCAAGGAAGATGGCCCGAGCAACTTCCCGCCACCGTTCAGCATGAACTGACGGCCGGGCACACGGTAGCCGTTCACGGGGATCGCGCGGGTCGTGAACAGATGACCTCGGCGGCGAGAGGCCAGAGTTTCCCCCAGCACCCGCCCTGCCCTGCTTCTCCCAGCACCCGGCCAGCGAACGCGGCCCTCGGGTTGCCGCTAATCCAGCACGTCGTAGACGTTCGCGTAGATCGGCAGGTGGCGGTAGTAGACCTCCATCATGTAGATCGACAGGCAGGTCGCATACAGCCGGCCGGCTAGGGCCTCGTATCGATCGTTTGGATCCGGGTTCCAACTGCCTCGCTCTTTGCCCCGTTGAACCTGGGCCTTGGGCACTTCGACCCGCATCCGATCGTTCCACGCCTTCCAGTGCCGGCCTTCCATGTGATGGCAAACCTGCGTGGCGTAGTACCAGTAGTAGGTGTTCCGGGCCGGGCCGTAGTCCACTAGATTCCCCGGTTCGGTGATCCAGTCCAGCGCTTCGACCATCCGCGGGTCGTCTTGCTTCCAACCCAGGTATTGACGGCAAAGGATCGCTTCGGCCGTCATGGCCAGCGTGGGCTGATCACCGCGCTCGTAGGGGTAGCGCACTCCCTCGTACATCGCCACGCTGTCGAGATACTCCGTGACCCGATCGAGATTCTCCTGGGGCACTTCCAGCCCGGCCATCCGAGCGCTCTGCAGGGCCATGACCACCCAGCCGGTCACCGACACATCGCTCCGCCCCCGCGGCTGGTACTTCCAACCGCCCTGTGGACTCTGCGATTCGAGCAAGTAGTCGATCGCTCGTCGGGCGGGCTGGCGGTAGTCTTCGTCTTCGGTCATTCCCAGGAGTTCGCAGAGGGCGATCGTGGCCTGGGCGTGCGTATAGAAGGGGTGATTCATGGGCCCGCTACGGAAGAAGTTCCCGTGCTCGTCCTGTTGCTTGATGAGCCAGTTCCACCCGCGGATGACGTTGCGCCGATGCGTGCCCTCCAGGTGCGTGTTGCCGTCGCCCTGGAAGGCCAGCAGGGCCATGGCGGTGGCGGCCACGGGATTCTCATGCATCTCGTAGGCGCCGTCGCTATAGGGTCTCGTCAGACTCCAGGAACCGTCGTCCAACTGCTGCCGCGCGAGCCATGCCAGGCCGAGTTTGACGGCGCGCTGCGTGCCGGGGGTGCCCCCGTACTTGCCGAGCAGTCCCTTCTTGCTGCCCGCCTCTCGCCCGCGGAGCGCGAAGCCGATCGTGGGGGCGTCCAAATCCTCAACCGGGTTCACGTCCTTGAGTAACTCGTCCCAGGGGTCCGGCGCGGCGAAGGGGTCCTGGACCTCGGGCAGGAACTGCGGCGTGACCACATCAACCTTCACCGCGTCCTCTTCCAATCCCATCGAGTCGTCGACATCCTCCGGGTTGCCCAAGTCGTCAAAGTCTTCATCCTCTTCTTCGGCCACCACGGTCAACTCGACCGGGCCATCGACCTGGGTGACCACGGCGATCAGTGCCAGGATGATCAACAAAGCCATGTGAAAGATCGTGCTGACCAGCCAAGGCGGCGCGTTACGCACGGCAACGTCGGAAATCGGCTCCTCCTCCGCCTCCCGCTGATCGGCCTCGACGACAATCCGCGGCAGACCGCCGACGGCTGCCGCCGCGGGGCTAGTCGGAGCGGATCGAGTCGCGGGTCCACCGCAGGCGTTCGAGCCACGCGCGGACGAAGATTGCCTGCGTGCCCCGCCCGCCACCGGGCCCGTGTCGATCACCGGCATGGCCGGACCGGCCGTTTCAGCCGGTGCTGGCGTGGATCCCGCCGCGGCATCTGGCTTGGGATCGGTCGAAGAAGACCGCTGGGGGAGACCCTCCAGGGGAACAGCGCGGGGTAGACCCTTCCCCGTAGGACTCGTGGCCCTTGGGGAAGCGTGACCGCGGGATGGACGATCGCCAGGGGGCATGAAAGGCCTTTCCGGCCAAGGCGGCACTTGGGGCGGGGGAAATCCGCCGGATGCAGTCCGCAAGGGCCGCGCGGGCTGCCACACGAATGGGGGGCAGCTAGCCGCCGATTCGATTCTGTTCCGATGCTCCTTACATTCTACTATTTATCCGTGGATTATTCCAAAGAGTCCCACGGCCAGCAAGGAGGATTGCAAAATCGGTCGCAGCTGGTGTTGAGCCTCCACACGTCATTCCCGCGCACGCGGGAATCCAGGGAGTTGAGGCGGGTCACTGGATTCCCGATACCCGCTTTCGCGGGCACAAGCGTCTCGGGAATGACGGAAGAAATCGACTTTGCATTTCTTCTGCATGGCCAGCAGAATCGGAGCTGACCGGACGCACCCAAGCCAATTGCGAGCCCCGCGCCACCGCCGGACCGGACGACAAATCCTCGGAAAGCGGCCCACAACGATTCCACAACTGGACCGGCTCTACTTTTGCGGCGGTTCTACAACTTGGGAATCGGAATCTTCGGCCCACCACCGCCGCCGCCGCCATGCTTTGTCTCCGGCCGGTAAACCGGCTCGAGCGTCACGCCGTAGCCGGCGCGCATCTCGCGCTCCGCGCGTGCGGCCCAGGGCGTGCCCGGATGGTTCTCCGCACACTCGGCGAATAGCTCGTTGGCTCGCTCCAGATACTCGCCGGTGATCTCCTCGGTGAGCAGTTCCTTTCGGGTGGCGATTCGCCAATGACGGAGTGTCAGGTTGGGCGGCTTCCGCTGGGGCACCACCTCGGGGTCCTTGGCAAACTGGTCCAAGTAGGCCCCGTATTCGTAGGCCCGCACCTTGTAAGCCATCAGTTGGGCGATGATCAAATCGTAATTGGCACGCCAGCGGAGCGAGGGTTCGTCGGCCCGTAGGCGTTTCATGCGTCCCGACTGCAGGGCCTTGTCGGCCTGATCGAGATAGTTCAGATAGACGGGCAATCGCCGCTTCTGCTCGGCCACCTGCTTGAGGAATGTGGGGAAGTCGCGGGAGAAGTGCCTGCGCAGCTCGATCGTCTCGGCCACCTCCGGCCGGTAGGGATTCAAATCGTAAATCACCTTCCAGATCGCCGCGCGAAGGGCCGACGCGTCGCGATCGGCCATCACCTCGTGCCGCGCTCGCAGGTCGGGATGATACCCGCGCATCGCGTCCAACTCGAAATTGCGATTGGCTTCGTCGCGGGCCAGGTTCGACTCGGGGCTGGGCAGCATGAAGAAGATGCCACCGGTCTGATGCGCCATGCGCGACTGCTCATACGGACCGAAGCCGCTGGCGAAGGCGTCGCGCCGACGACGGAACCCGTCGATCTGCAGGGCTTCCACGAACGCCGTCTCCGGTCCCCGATTGACGGGCAACCAGTGGACACGCATGGTTTGCGGATGCACCCAGCGGAAGTAGGCATAGGGATATCCGAATACCGACTCGCGGCCCAGCACGAAGATCCGGGTGTTGGTTTTGCGGGCTTGCTCGATGGTGGCTTCCAGGTAGGCTAGGTTATCCTCCGGCTCGCCGCTCTCGTCGGTCACCAGGATGAGGGCCAGCCGCCGCCCGCCGCGTTTAACGAAACCTCGGTATTGGGCGATCGTCTGTCCCACGGCGCGGCACATCAACTCCTTGCCGGAATCGTCGATGGGAATGCGGTCGATGGCCTCGCGAATACGGTCCAGGTCGGAAGTGGGCTTGGGCGTGTGGACGTTGTAACCACCGCCGTAGCTGACGACGGCCGTCATCAGGGCGTCGCCCTGGGTAGCACCCACCAAACCTAATTCTTCGTAGACGCGGTGAACTCGATCGCGGATCTCCGCCTGATCGTCCTTCATGCTCTCCGACTCGTCGAACACCCAGGCAACCAGCACCTCCGACCGATCCAGCATCCAAAGGATCTCTCGCGTGATCCGGTCCAGCGCCGTCCCGTAGCCATCGACCACCGCCCGACGCTGCCCCAACATGCCGTCGGGCAAGTGGGAGAGCGCCTCGGAGCGGCCGGGAAAACGCGCCAGCGAACGGTCCAACGAGACCACGTGTTCCGACGGCGCTTCACTGGTCCGTGGCGAGCTGAGAACCGGCTCCGACACGGAGACGGATCCGCCCTCGACCGCCCCGGCCGAATCGGTCACGTCAAAGGAAAGCGCGTCGAGCGACTCGACCGGATCGGTCGACGGGTCTAGCAACACCGTCTGCAATTCGTCCTCGGGCTCATAGTCCGCCTCGACCAACAACTCGGCCAGCCCGCTCTCCTCGGGTGGGGAGATGACGATCAGCGCCAGGCAGATCAGCAACACCAGGTGAAAGACCAGCGAAACCAGCCCGGAGGTCATCCCGCGCATCATCCCGTCGGGCGACCACCAGGGCTCGCGTAGATGCTCGACTGCCGGATTTTGCTGCTCGGCGGCATCTGAGTCGGCGGCATCTGAGTCTGGGGCCGGGGACCAATCGCCACCGGACGGATCGCCGTCAGGGCGTGTCACAACCGAACCGGCCGGACACTCGGCCGTATGTCCTCCCGGTCCTTCCATCGCGCCTGCATGCCCCGAACCCGGCGACCAGTGCTGGTTGTCGATGTGGGACATGGCGGAAACCTCGCCAAAGGATAGGCACGCGTTCGGGGATCAGCCGGAAGCAATGACGGCCATCGGAAAGGAGAGCCCCCACCTCTCAAAGCTACTGTCTCTCAGAGCTGCCACCTCTCAGAGCCCCTGCCTTCATGATAGGGCGGAAAGCCGCATGACGTCAAACGCGGCATTCGAGCGGCATTCGCAAAGGGCGCGCTCCCGTGCTTGCCACCCGCCCCCCTTCCGAGGCGGCGATTTCACCCTTTTCCGGCTTGAACAGCCCCAACGGGCCGGCATCGGGGCGGAGACGGCGGGCCCCGGAGTTGTATTCGCGCGGAGGCGGCGTCGGCTATTCCCGGTCCGTCTATTCCCGCTCCGTGTGGAAAGGTGGGAATCCGCTCGCCTCGCGAGAAGGTGACAAGAGCCGAGGGCACCAAGGGCCCTGCGTCACCGCCCCCCATGCGGTTGGGCAGTCGATCTCAGCCGTTCACTCGAAGGAGTTCACTCGAAGCGATTCACTCGAAAATGCCCGCGCCGAACGTCTGGTTGTGGGGCTTCGGCACACCGGAGTGGCTGTCCGACTGGTCGGCCGACTCGCGGTTCGGGCTGGCCGCCGGTCGACCGGGCGCGGAGTGGGGACCACGCGGCTTCTCCGCCCCCTGCACTTGAGCCGGCTCCACCGTGCCGGCGCGGCGAGGTTCCGCGCTGTCCAGATCGTCGTCATCGCCGCCGTCGTAATCATCGTAAGTGGAAACGTAGCCGGGCTCCGCCGCCCGCAACTTCTCTTCCTCGAAGGCCTGAATCACGCGATCCTGGATCATCTCGCGACAACTGGAGTTGATCGGGTGGGCGATGTCGGCGTAGAGCTTCGCCCGGCCCTCTTCGTCCTTAATGGCCGCCGGCTGATTCAACCGATTGCCGCACTGGTTGCAGTAGGCCGCCCGCAGGTGATTCTTGCAGCCGCAGCGGGGGCAGTGGGAGGTGAGCTTCCGGCTGGGCATGGCGACAAACGGACCGGAGGTTCCGTCGATGATCTTCAGGTCGCGCACGACGAAGGCGTCGTCGAACGTGATCGAGCAGAATGCCTGTAGTCGTTCGCTCGGTTGATCCATCAACTTCACGCGCACTTCGGTGATTTCCACGGCCGTCCTCCTTCGATGTCGGACGCATCACGAGCGGTCAACTCTCCGTTGGCGGACGCCGTTCGGTCCGGCCGCCGTTGGGAAACGACCGTCCCGCTGTCTCAGTGGCGGCAAGTCCGTACTGTGTAAACGCTCCCGATGCCGGATTCAATTAAACGCCTCGCCACGCGCCGGGCGTGGGCCGCGTGACGGCAAATGCCAAAGTAAGCCGTTCCACTCCCGCTCATCATGTGGCCGGGCAAGTCCATCCGCTCGAACCGCGCGGCCAGCCGGTCGATCCACGGCGAGAGCCCCGCCGCCACCGGCTGCAAGCGGTTGATCATTGCCGCGCCAACCCGCATCATGTCACCTCGACGCAGCGCATCGAGCAACTCGGTCATCGCGCGCGGCCGCGTGGCCGGTCGGCAAGCCCGATACACGGCAGCCGTCGACAAGCCTTCCGGCGGACGCACAATCACCAGGTGGCAAACGCCCGCGCCCCGGACCGGCTCGACCACTTCACCGCGACCGCCGCAGGCGGCCATGCCGTCGGCAAAAAACAGAGGCACGTCGCTACCCAGCCGGGCACCCCAGCCGGTCAGCTCCCGCCGCTGAACGTTCACGCCCCAGGCGGTACTGGCGGCCAACAGGGCGGCGGCTGCGTCGCTCGATCCCCCGCCAAGTCCGGAGGCAATCGGAATCCGCTTGATGAGTCGAATGGTCGCTCCGGCGTCGATCTGTCGCTCGCGCCGTAGCAACTCAACGGCTTGGACTACCAGATTGTCCCCGTCGTTGGGGAGCCGCTCTTCCCGCGTGGCGTGCCGCCGCGCCGACGAAAGGCCAAAGCCCACGTCCGCTCGCTCGCACGTCAATCGAATTCGCCCGCTGCGATCCTCCTCAAACAACAAGGTGTCGTATAGGTCGATCGGGCTCATGAGCGACTGGATCTCATGGAACCCGTCATCGCGCTTCGCCAGCACCTCAAAGAATAGATTGACTTTGGCCGGGGCGTGAACGATAATCCGGCCGAACGCTCCACGCGTGAGTATCACGAAAATGATCGCTATGGGAAAGGATCGTAAGACTTGGGCGCAGATTCTAACGGAGCGCGGTCTGGGCCGTCAAGTTGGAAACACCGGATAATTGCGGGAAAGCCGCGAAAATTCGGTGCCTGAGCCCGGGCTGGCCCGATCGGAGTGTCTTAGAAATGTAGGAAAACAAGGGAAAGACGGGCCCTTGCCCGATAAATGGGGGGCATGAAGCGTGCTCGGCTTGGCCCCAAAGGCTCACCGCCGACCTTCTTCCCGAGGGCGAGTGGAGCAGGAATCGGAACCGGCCGCTCGTCCCCGCAAATCCGCGGATGCCGTTTCCTCGACGTCCCGGAACCCCTACAATGCCCGCCAACCGGCCTCCCATGGAGGGCCAGCTTGTCCCGGCAAGGGCATGTCGAACTGGCAAGGACTACCCAGATCGGACGCGTCGGATTCCCAGAGTGCCCTCGGGGGCCGTTTTCCGAAGCGCGAACAACGCTGGCTGCTCCGGCATGAAGTACACCCACCTTTCGGCCAGGAACCCATGACCGAACCGCTCGCTGCCACCACTCCCGACGACGCCCCCAGCGGCGCGGGAGCTGCCCCCGACACCCCGCCCACACCACCCCAGGTACCGCGTCGGCCGGGGCTGATGCGGCGTCTCTACCTGTGGGTTTTGCACTGGGCCGACACCCCCTACGGCACGCCGGCGCTGTTCCTGCTGTCGTTCGCCGAGAGTTCCTTCTTCCCGGTCCCGCCCGACGTGCTGCAGATGGCCCTTTCGGTTTCCAAGCCCAGGCGGTCGTTCTACTATGCGGCCATCAGCGGGCTGGGGTCCGTGTTGGGAGGCATCGCCGGATGGCTGATCGGCTTTTTATTCTGGGCCGCCGTGGGCGGGTTTTTCTACGCCTACGTGCCCGGCGTCACGCCGGAGAACTTCGACAAGGTGCAGGCCCTCTATGAGCAAAACGCCGTGCTGGCCCTGCTGGGCGCGGCATTCACGCCCATTCCCTTCAAGGTGTTCACGATTGCCGCTGGCGTTTTCCAGATATCGCTGCTTGAGTTGATCGTCGCCTCCTCGATCGGCCGGTTCGGCCGCTTCATGCTGGTGGCGGTGTTCATTTACTACTTTGGCCCGGCGGTGAAGGGGCTGATCGACAAATACTTCGGACTGGTCACCCTGGCGCTGTTCATCTTGTTGATCGGCGGATTCGTGGCGATCAAATACATTCTTTAGCACCACGGCCCGGGCTCACCAAGACGCCGGCGGAGGGGAATACGACCACAAACTTTCCCCTTACTGGCTCTGGTTGAAATCAACCTCGCGTCGCAGGATTACGCCATGGATTTCCATATTCTCTATCTCGTTTCCGTCCTCGGCCTGGGGATGGTCGGCCAGTGGATCGCCTGGCGGCTCCGGTTGCCGGCTATCCTGGTGCTGCTGTTGTTCGGCTTCGGGTTCGGCTATGCCTGGTCGCTGCTGCCACCAGACGTGGCCACGCCAGACCGCTTGCTCGGTCGCGATTTATTCTTTGCCGGGGTGTCGCTCGCCGTGGGGGTGATTCTCTTCGAGGGGGGGATGAGCCTGCGTTTCGCCGAGCTGCGCGAGACGGGCCGAGCCGTGTTTGGCCTGGTCACCGTCGGCATCCTGATCACCTGGACGCTGACCGCCGAGGCGGCCAACCTGTTTCTCGGTCTGCACCCGGCCGTGGCCGTGCTGATCGGAGCGCTGTTGGTCGTCAGCGGGCCGACGGTCATCGTCCCCCTGCTGCGCCACATTCGTCCGCATCGTCGCGTGGCCTCCACGGCGAAGTGGGAGGGGATCGTCAACGACCCAATCGGGGCGATCCTGGCCGTGATTACCTTTTACGCGATTCTCAGTGGACTGCCCGAGTTCACCGTGATGAAGGCGGCCCTCGACCTGACCGTGTTCATGGGCGTGGGATTGGCCATCGGCCTGCTGGCTGGCGTGGTCTTCCTGCTCCTGCTGCGGCGGTTCCTGATCCCCGACTGGTTGCACAACTCCTCCCTGCTGGCCGGCGTGGTCGTCGCTCTGGCCGGGGCCAACGCCATTCGGGCTGAATCGGGGTTGGTGGCCGTCACCGTCTTCGGCATCGTGATGGCCAACCAGCGACGGGTGGAAGTCAGACACATGATCGAGTTCAAGGAGAATCTGCGCGTGCTGCTGATCTCCTGCCTGTTCATCGTGCTGGCCTCGCGGCTGAAACTGGACGACATCGTCGCGCTGGGCTGGGGCGGCGCGGCCTTCGTCGCCACGCTGATCCTCGTGGTGCGGCCGCTGGCCACGGTGGCCGGAACCTTCGGCTCAAAACTCACGTGGCGTGAACGGGCGTTCCTGGCGTGGCTACATCCGCGTGGAATCGTGGCGGCCGCCGTCTCCAGCGTGTTCGCCCTGGAGCTGGCTGCCCACCATGGGGTCGATCCGGACGTCGTCGCCGAGGTGGAACGCATCGTACCAATCACCTTCCTCGTGATCTGCGGCACGGTGGCCGTCTACGGCCTCACGGCCGGCCCCCTGGCCCGGCTGTTGGGCGTGGCCGAGGCAAACCCCCAGGGCGTGCTCTTCGCCGGAGCTTCCGAACCCGCACGCGAAATGGCAATCGCCATCAAGGAAGCGGGCGTCAACGTGATGATGGTCGACACGAACTCGCGGAACATCACGGCCGCGCGAATGAACGGGCTGCCCACCTGCCTGGCCAACATCAGCTCCCAGTACGTGCTCGAGGAGATCGACTTCTCCGGCATCGGTCGCCTGATGGCCATGACCCCCAACGATGAGGTCAACTCCCTGGCCGCCGGGGAGTTCATCGAGCTGTTCGGCCGGGCGGAAGTCTACCAACTCCCCTCCCGCGCCATCGAAGACCAACGGCAGCAGAAGATGTCGGCCGAACGTATGTCGCCGCAACGCACCGGCCGGCTACTCTTCAACCGCGAGGCGGGCTTCATGCGCCTGGCCGAACGGTTCCGCGCGGGCGCCGTCGTGAAGAAGACCACGCTCAGCGAGGAGTTCACCTACGACGACTTCCGCCGCCGTCACGGCGCCTCGGCCCTGTTGCTGTTCACGCTCAGCGAATCGGGCCGGCTACGCATCAATACGGTCAGCGACCCGCTCAACCCCCAGCCCGGGCAAACCGTTTTCGCCCTCATCGACGGCCAGCACAAAGACGCCGAACGAAAAGAGGCGGAGCGAAAAGGCGCCGAACGAAAAGCCGACGAGCAAGAAAACGCCGAGCCGGACGGCAGTGAATAAGACAAGAGCGGACATAACAAGGGCGGACAAAACGACAGTGGACAAACGGAAGGTGATCCACCCGACGATGAGCGGAATCCTGGCCGGCAAGAAGGCTGACCACGCCGGCGTCGCAACACGGCTGCCTACTCATCCCAGGAGGATTGCAGAGTCGTTTTTGCCTGCGAAAGGGCTCCAATCAGTCATTCCGGCGCATGCGGGAATCCAGGCGTCTGATCGTGCCACAAAATGACACCCCTCTCGTCATTCCCGCGCGCGGGAATCCAGGCGTTTCCAGCGTTTCGCTGGATTCCCACTTTCGTGGGAATGACGAAGCAACCGACTTTGCAATCGTCCTGCTACTCATCCGCGGCGTCGGTGGTCGCCGGATCGGCGGCCGCCTCATTGGGGATTTCGAACACGCCGTCGTGCTGCGTCTGCGCCAGGCGGATTACCAGCAGCTTCTGCTCCGGTTGATTCTTCCCGGCCGAGAAGAAGTGGTGCCCCAGGCTGCCCGGCCGGCTGGGCAAACTCGTCATCACCAGCATGTCGCCTGGCAGGAGATCGGCGGTCAAACCCAGTTCGGCGTAGACCTCCCGCGGGCGGCTGGTCTCCATGCGGAGCACGCCCTGGCGACCGACCCAACGCTGCCGAGGCTCGTCATGGTGCAACTCCGGCGAGATCTGCAACCGGACTCGGCCGTCGGCTTGGGGAAATGCGCGAACCCCAAACACGCCCTGCGCCCGGGGAAACGTCCGTCCGCTAACCTGACCCCGCGTACAGTACAACACGGGCAGCGACTCGTGGATGTCCGAGGCAATCACCTCGCTACGCTTACCTGGCGGGGTCTGCACGTGGCGACGCACAACGCTGGGTTCCTCGTCCAACGACACGCACGGCGATTGCTCCAGGTCGCCACTGCCCGGCGGTGGTTTGTCGGCCAACTCCAGTAACCCAGAGAGTGCCATGGGCAACTGGCCGGCGACCAGGCCCGCGCGGAAGCCGTTCTCGGTGAGCCGCTGTCGCACGGCCGGGTCGATCTGTAATTCGTCGACCTCCTGCCAGAGGGTAGTGTTCAATCGCTCATCGCCCAGCGGGGCGCGAACGAAGAAGACCTCGAGCACGACGCTGTCGTCCGACATCCGGGGCGGCATCAACGGTGACTGCCCCGTCTCGACCGGCAGCTCGTGACATCCCCCGGCGGCAAGAACCACCCCCAACAGCAAGAGACTCCGCCGAACAAGAACCCGCGACAAGGCGCCGGCCATCGCGCCCGGGGCGATCGGGCTCGGACAGTTCCCGCCCAGCACGGTCACGGGACTGACCAAAGGACGACGATCGACTGAGCCCAATGCTGGCATTGCTGACATGGAGATGAGGAAGTCTGAACGGCCCCGGGGCGCGCAAAGCCGCCACGGGTGGGCGGAAGCGTATCCGCTCGGCTCCGCTCGGGTCAAGATGTGTCGAGAAAAGCCCACGGCCAAGCGAGCACCGGCCGACGAGGGCCCGACCCCGCGACCAGCGGGGGCAACCGCGTCCACCATGTCCACCCCGCCCATCGTGGCGATCACGACCGCCGTCCCCGATCGGGGACGGTGCCGCCCGAGCCCGCCTATCGGGCAATCTCCGCGGTCAGCCGGTCCTGGGCCATCCCCCGTGCTTCGACCGCGACCAACCGCGACTCGAGATCCGCCTGCCCCGGCAGTTCCACGGGCACATAGCGATCGGCCGTTCCCAGCCAGCGGCGAGCCCCGGAAGCGGCCACCCCGAGCGAGACGGTCGCCTCCCGGGTACCCTCGTGGGCGTGGTCGCCGTGCTCGTCGAGCGGCTCCTCCACCAGCACCTCCAGCCGGCGCCCCACCAGCGACTCCAGATACCACCGCCGAGAGTGCTCGCAGCTATGCTCCAATACCCGCATCCGCTCTCGTTTGGTCTTCCCGTCGATCTGCCCGGGCATGTCGGCCGCCGCGGTTCCCTGCCGCGGACTGAAGCGGAATAGATGGACCTTGGCGAATCCGATTCGCCGCACCAGGCGGCAGGTCTCGTCGAACTCGGCGTCGCTTTCGCCGGGGAAGCCGACGATCAGATCGGTCGTCAGGGCGGGCTGGTCCAATCGCCGACGAATCTCCTCGCAGCGCACCCCGAACTGCTCCACCGTATCCCGCCGCCGCATGCGTTGGAGTACCGTGTCGGAACCGCTCTGCAACGACAAATGCAAGTGCGGACAGATACGACGCGGGTAGGCCGCCATCACCGCAAGCAGCCGATCGTCCACCTCAGCCGCCTCCAAGCTGGAAAGCCGAAGACGGAACTCGCCCGGCAACTGGGCAAGCCGCTCGACCAACTCGGGCAACCCGGGCCTCTGCTCGCCCCCATCCGCGCCGTAATGTCCGAGGTGGATGCCTGTCAGCACGACCTCGCGATAGCCCGCGTCAATCAGTCCGCGTACCTCCTCCTCGACCGCGTCGGCCGGGCGGCTGCTCAGCTTGGGCCGCACACGCGGAATGATGCAATAGGCGCAGGGCATTCGGCAGCCGTCCTGGACCTTCACATACGCCCGATGCCGGCGTCCAAAACGGCCGATCCCGCGCGGGGGGTCGAGCAGCCCGCGCCGAGCCAGCCACTCGGGAATCTGGCGTTTGTCGGTCAGCACATCGACCACGCCGGGAAGCCGGGCCAGCTCGTCGGCCGCGCGGGTAGCGTAGCAACCCATCACCACGATCTCGGCCCCGGGATTCTCGCGTGCCAACTGCCGGATGGCCTTGCGGCTCTTGGCATCACTTTCGGCGGTGACCGTGCAGGTGTTGACCGCGCACAGTTGGGCCGCCTCGCCGACTCCGGCCGGTCGATATCCCAGACGGCGCAGCCCCTCCCCGAGAAGCTCCGTCTCGTATTGGTTCACCTTGCAGCCGAGCGTGATCGTGCGGTAGAGCAATGCGGGGGTCCGGGATAGGTGGAGGTGGGCGAAGGAGTTCACCGTAGCGATCCGCGACGGCGATCGCAAGCCGAGCGGGGGTTCGCTGTAAAGCGGCACAACCGGTAAAGTCGGCTTATTTTACTCAAGCTAACCAGCCCGAACATCCGAATCCAGAACCGTGTCGGCGTACCGTCTGCCCGGTGGTGGAGCCTTTGCGCCGACCCACTTCCGCCACTTTGCCAATATCTCGCAGCTCTCCCAGCCGAGACGGACCTCGAAAGTGCAGCAAGATCGACCTCAATCAATCCGCCTCACCCTCTTGCTACTCGCCCTGCTCGTGGCGAGCGGCGGCGGATGCTCGCGGGCCTTCTATCGCCGCATGGCGGATCTGGAGGTCTACACGCTCATCAGCCGGGGCTCGCATGGGCCAAAGTGGGAGCTGGATCACTATGGCGTGGAGCCGGCGCCCCAGTCGCGGATGCACGGCGTTGGGCCGGAAGACTGCCCCCCGCAGCCGCCCGACGACCCCCTGGCGGCCGCTCTGCTGAAGCATACCGAGGGCCCGTGCGGCGAGCGCACTTGGGCGAAATACGGACATACACCTTTTGTGGCCAATCCGGCTTGGATGGACGCCCTTCCCCGCACGGAAGATGGCGAGGTGCTGCTCGACAGCCAGACGGTCGTCCACCTGGCGCGGCTCAACTCGCCCCGCTACCAAAGCGAGTTGGAGGACCTCTACTTCTCCGCGCTCGACGTGACCTTCCAGCGATTCCGCTTCGACAGCCAGTTCTTCGGCGGTCTCAGCACGTTCTTCACGGCCGACGGTCCCGACCGCACCGGTGACGCGCAGAGCACGCTAGCGATCAACTCCGATATGGCCCGCATCCTGGAGTGGAACCGCCGATTGGCCGGTGGCGGCGAGCTGGTCGTCGGACTGGCCAACTCGCTGGTTTGGCAGTTCGCCGGACCGGACGAGTACACAGCCAGCTCATTGCTCGACTTCTCGTTGGTCCAACCCTTGCTCCGCGGCGCGGGTCGGGCGATCGTCCTAGAGGAACTGACCCAGTCGCAACGCGATCTGCTGGCCAACATCCGCCAGATGGTCCGCTACCGCCGCGCGTTCTATGTGCAAACCATCGCCGGACGCTCGGCCGGCGCGGGCCCTGCCCCCGGCGGGCTATCGCTCGCCGGACTCATCACCGGCACCGGCGGGGCCGCCGGAGGTCTGCTTGGACTGCTCGAGCAGGAGGTCCGCATCCGCAATCAGCGAGCAAACGTCGCCGGACTCCGCGAAAGCCTGGAACAACTCGACGCCGCCTACGAAGCCGGACGAATCGACCGCTTCCAAGTCGATCTGGCCCGGCAGGCTCTCTACAGCGCGCAAAGCAGGCTGATCACACTACGCACTCAATATCAAGACCGGCTGGACGACTACAAAATTGAGCTGGGACTGCCACCGGGGCTGCCGGCCGACGTGGACGATCCGCTGCTGCGGCCGTTCGACCTGATCGACCCGGTCACAACTGAAGCTCAAGATGTGGTGGCCGAGGCCCTGCTGCAAGCCGCTCAGCCGGACGAGGTGACGCCCGAACAGTTGGCCACCACCGTCGGCCAGGCACGCCGTCAGGCGGCCGCCGCCCTGGCCCAGGTGGAAGAGGACATGGCGCGGCTGGACGAAGCCTTGCCCCGACGTCGCGCCAACCTCCGCCGGCTTTCCGACCGTCCCGAGCTGACCGACGGCGAAGTCGAGCAAAGCGCCGTCGATCTGGCCCTGCTGGAAGAGCGGATCGAGCGTCTGCGGGCCGACTACGAGCGCGTCACCGCCGAAGTGCGTCAGACACTCGACGAACTGGCGAGCTTCGACGGCGAGGGCTTCGACAACGGGGCCATCGACACCGGACCGCCGACCGCGCCCACGCCGGATGATATGCGCGTCAACGATGCGCTTGGTAACGGGCCAGTCCCCGGCGATGCACCGGACTCGCTCCAAACCGATCTGGTGCCTCCGCTCCGCCGGCTGTCCCGACAGATGGGCGCGCTCTCGCTGGTGGAAGCCCGGGCGCGGCTCGACACGGTCACCCTCGTGCCGGTCGAGATGGGCTGGCAACGGGCCGTGCAGACGGCGCGGGAGAACCGGCTCGACTGGATGAACGCCCGCTCCGCACTGGTCGACCGCTGGCGGCAAATCGAGCTGGCGGCCGACGACCTCCGCGGCGATCTCGACGTCACCTTCTCGGGCGACATGGGCACGCTGGACGACAACCCCGTGCAGTTCCGCGCCACCACCGGCCGGCTTCGCGTGGGCCTGGAGTTCGACGCCCCACTCACCCGACTCGTCGAACGCAACGCCTATCGCGAAGTGCTGATCGATTACCAGCGCGCCCGACGCGAGTTCTACACCTTCGAGGACCGCGTGAGCCAATCTCTAAGGGCAACCCTCCGCGCCATCGTCGAGAACCAGCTCAACTTCGAGCTGCAGCGGCAGCAGGTGCTCGTGGCCATCGCGCAGGTGGAGCTGACGCAACTGCGGCTGCAACGTCCGCCCCGACCCGGCGAGGATTCGCAGTTCGGGGCCACCACGGCCCGCGACCTCGTGCAGGCGCTCTCTGGCCTGCTCAGCGCGCAGAATCAGTTCCTTTCGGTTTGGGTCGACTACGAGGTGCAGCGGCTGAACCTCGACCTCGATCTGGGCACAATGCGTCTGGACGACCGGGGGATCTGGATCGACCCGGGCGAGATCGTCGAGAGCGAGGGTGACGGGCGTGACGGCGCCGGCGAGGCTGTTCAACCCGGCCTGCCTGGCCGCTGGGAACGCGAGAGCGAACAACTCCTCCCACCCGACCTGGAACCGATTCCCACGCCGCCCGGCGCGCCGTTGGGCGAGTGAGAGCACCCTTTCTTGACGCACCGTGCGCAGCGATTGGGTGATGGCGGGTGTTGGACTCTCGGGACGCGGTTGTTGGGCGGGCGCAAACGTATCCGGGAACCGGATGTCGCCGGTCGCTGTGTTCGGCGGCTCCTTCCCGCTTCGTTATCCGCTGCCTTGCTCATCGGTATTGCGGAGCATTCGGATGACATGTCGGGCGAGGTTCTCCTTGATTTCGCGATGCCGCGGAACCGGCTGAGAGATCACCGTGTTGGGATTGCGATACCAATCGTGCTTTCTCCGTGGCGAATCAGGAGGCAGCCGAATCCTTCAATCGTTTTGATCAGGTCAACGCGTTTCATGAAATGATCAAATCCTCAACTCGCCGAGCACTGGGAATCAGCCCTGCGGACAAGTCCGCATAGACGTCCTTCAGGTGCTCCTTCAGATCGTCGAGGCTGTCGCCTTGAGTCCAGTAATCGGGATAATCCTGCAGGTAGCCGACCCAGGAGTCGTCTTCCTGCCAGATCACTGCTTTGACCGTTTGCATGTCTCGCTCCAACTGATAGCGTTTCGTATCGCTCACGACGCTACCGATCCTATCATATCCGCGGGCGGATGCCAAACGGCCGCTCGGATTTTTTGGCCGAGCCGTCGCCGCCATGGCCGCCACGCGCACACGTCCGCGTGGACTCGAGCTGATGAAAGCACAACCTCGTGCCGTGGACACATGGTGCACTAGGAGAAAGGGCTTGCGGCGATCAATTCAACGTGATCTCGATCTTGTCGCCGAAACCCTCGGCCAGCTTCGCGAGCGTCGTCTGCTCGAAATAGCGATAGACATCGTCATGGATGCGATGGGCCAACTCGCCGAGCAAGCAGCGGTTGTCGTCGCAAGCGCGTTGCTTCAGCAGGCAGCGGCTGCCCCCGGCGGGTCCTTCCACTGCCTCGTAAATCTCCAGCAGGGTGATTTGGTTGGCCGGACGGGCAAGCCGGAATCCGCCGGTCGGCCCGCGCACCGACTCGGTTAGCCCCGCGCGCGTCAACCTGGGCATGACTTTTGCCAAGTGATTGGCGGAAACACCCCAGGCGTCGGCAATCTGGTGGACCGTCAAGCGCTCCTCGGGCGAGGTGCGTGCCAACAGGGCCATCGTATGAAAGGCCAGCGAGGCGGCCTCGCTGATGTTCAGTAAGTTTGACATGGAGCCTCCGGCGGAATCGAATACCGGTACAAGAATACCAGAAATCGATCCCCTCCGGAAGCTCCCCAGGGCGAGTGGGCTGTTCTGCCGGCTGTGGGCGGCTCAATCCTGTGCGTTCGACGGCACGATCTCTTGGCCGTTCCGCGTCGAATACGCACGCCACACGCCCAAATTAACATCTTCGTCGAACCAGCGGACCGAGCCGTCCATCATGCCCACGTTGACCCCGCCGCCGTGCGAACTGCGGGCGGTTACTGCGGCGTAAGTGGGGTAGATGTCCGACTTCCCCTCCTGTTGGTTGGTCCAGTCGAGGTCGTAGACGACGCCGTTTACCTGGCACAGCACCTCCGTGTTGGGGGTAAAAGTGGTTGTGAAGCCGGTCTGATGTGCCCGCCCATCGACCCACTCGGTGTGCCCAGTGGAGGTCTTGAACTGGCCACCCATGCTGCAGATTTGCTCATTGTCGGGCATGGCCAAGGGGGCGGCATATTGGGCATTGCGATAGTACGGGGTCCAGCCTCGCACCTCCGCCAAGCAGATGGTCGTGCTTAGCCCATCAACGATCTGACTGGTTCGCCGCCGCGAGTCCGGAGAGAACACGCCGTTGCCCCCTTCGCCCGTGGCCGGATCGTAAACGAACCATTCGCCGAGATTCACTGCGTAATTCAGCGGGTAATGCTCTGGATCCCCGTCGCTCATGCGGATTTCATCCCGCGGTTCCGAGGGGCAGAGGTAGGTCGGCACCCGCAAGGCACTGAGCTTCGTGACCATTCCGTCGGCGGTCTGAACGTCGTCGACTTCCTTGTAGCTGCGGTTGAAATCGATTTGCGATGCGATCGGCGTCTGCTCCAGGTAGGGCAGAAGCTGCGCCTGGGCGGACCACCCATGGATGTTGCCGGACGCATCCGGAGCAACAAAGCGGGAACTCGACGGGTAGACCCGATTGCGGGCCTCGAAGTTGTGGATCGCCAGACCGATCTGCCTGACGTTGTTCGCACACGTACTAACACGTGCCGCTTCGCGAGCTTTCTGCACAGCTGGTAACAACATGGCGATCAGCAATCCGACGATTGCCAACACAACGAGCAATTCCACCAGGGTAAAACCGCGCGGTGGCCGCTCGCATCGGTTGGGGCACCTTGGGCTGGTGGACGCGGAGGCAAGTCTCTGCATGGGCAGGGCTCCTTCAACAGAGAAAGGGGAGATGGGACGCACCAGAGCGAGTCTTGCCGACAGCGGCGATCATTCCCGTCCGACCCGGGACCGGACGCGGGAATGAGATTGAGACTCACTCTCACTTCAACATGCATTAGCTTACCGGAATGCCGTAATCCGTCAACCGCAAATCCGCCCTGCTGCGGACATTTTATGCAAAACACTACCCGCAAAGAACTTGCGCTGCAAGAAAAACCGCCGCGAAGGCGTTGGCCGGCCGCCCGGCGGGGTGGAGGTCTCCGGGAACCGAGTGTCGTGGATGTCGCCGGTCGCCTCTCCCTTGGGCGTCTTTGCCTGGGACGCCGAGGCGACACGCGACCTGGGCGACACGGCGACCGCGAGTATATCGCCAACCGGCGGCGGCCTACCTGGCACATCGCCGCGTTGGCCATCCAGCGGGCAGGGCAGGCCATGGCCGCCCGCCTTCCGCGCTAGCTGAAGAGCATGCCCAGCAGTCGGCCGAGCAGCCCACCGGGGCCGCCACCCCAGGGATTGCCCCCACCGTTTCCGTTCCCGTTCCCATTCCCGTTCCCATTCCCGTTTCCTCCACCATTGCCATTCCCATTGCCATTCCCATTGCCATTCCCATTGCCATTCCCATTGCCATTCCCATTGCCATTCCCATTGCCATTCCCATTGCCATTCCCATTGCCATTCCCGTTGCCATTCCCGTTGCCGTTGCCGGGGTTGTTGTCGCCGGAGGCATCGCCAGGATCCCCCGAGTTACCGGGATCGCCGGCGTCGGAGGGACTGCCCGATTCGCCCGCGGCGTTGCCGTCACCGGAGTCGCCGGGATCGCCGGAGTTCCCGCCGCTGGCCAGTTGATCGCCGGACGAATCGCCGCCGCCACCTCCACCGGAAGGCGCGGCACCCCCACTGCCGTAGTCGGAGTTGCCCGAACCGCCGGAGGAACCGGAGTCGGCCGGGCTGTGGGGGCTGCCGCCCGAGGTGTCGGAACTGAGCCCGGAACCGCCGAAGCGTTTGTGGTTCATCAGTTGAGCCGGATCGCCCACGCCGTTGGCGGTCGACGCCATGTCGGTCGACAGATCGCGTCCGAGCTGGGCCACCATGATCACGACCATCACGGCGAGCACTCCGAGCACGACGGCCATTTCCGTCTGCCCTAGCCCGCGGCGCGAGGGGCGGACCGGGCAACGTTGGGTTCGATTGGTTGGGAACATATTGCGTGTCCTCCTCGGTTTGCGTGGAGATTCCGGCGGCTTTCGTTCTTCTCTAGCGTAGCTCATGCATTGGCTGCCATTGAGAGCCGCGAGGGGGGGCCAAGCCAACGTGCCTGCCACCAGATGCGCGTGGGAGGGAGCCCAACCCCGACACTCCGTCGCACCGAACCGTTCACGGGAAACTGGGCCGGCCGCCCGGCGGGGTGGAGGCCCCTCCCGCGCCGTACATCAAAAGCCAAAGCCCGAAGCCCAAAATTTTGAAACGAGTTGACTCGGCACCGTTTCGATCATTCTCAGTTCGGTTCTTCGTGCTTGTTTCGTATTTCGTGCTTCGGATTTCAAGTTTGATCACCGGGCTCCGTGGGCTCCCGGTGGGCTGACGATGGTGTGCGCGAACCGCGCGCCGCGGATGTCGCAAGCCGCGAAGCCGCCACGCCCGAGAAGCCCTGCACTCACCCCCAGCCCTTCTCCCGGAGGAAATGGTAAGCATTGAGCGCGGCTTTGCTTTTCAGCCACCGGTTGTCCACGCCCCGGCGGCAGGGCATAATGATGCCCGGCTCGACGGTGCACGATCAACGGCTAATTGTGATTCTTATCGTGCGGTGGGTCGGTGCATCTCAAACCGACGGAAGTTGACATATGGGCTTTTCTCGCAGTGAAATCCCTTCCATCGTCACCCCACTTCGCTTCATTTTCTGGGGCGGACTGATATGCATCTTCGACCTGAATTTCGCGTCCACATCCAACGGCGAAGGGTTCCGCTTCGACTTACTGAACGACTTCGTGGGCATGTTGATGATCACCTGGGGTGTGTTCCGGCTCGCATCGTTGCAAGTGGACGATCGCTACCGGTCCGCGATGCTCTTCGTGCAGATTGTCGCGGTGCTCTCCTGTATCGAAGCGTTGCACGCTCATGTGATCTACGATACTCCCCTGCTGATTGCGGTTGCCACCACGTTGTTGGGAATCGCCGCGTTGATCGCCACGGTTTTGTTCTGCGTGGCCATGCAGTGGTTAAGCGACGCGGCCGGTCTTCAGCGCGCCGCGGCAAGCTGGCAGGTTACCACGATCTTGTTTGTGGCGATCTACTTGATCCCCCTGGGGTTGTTCTATTCCGCGGCGCTGCTGGCGATGATCACTGGCAATTCCTTCCAAATCGACCTCGGCCCAGCCGGCTTGCTGTTGTTGCCGGTCTTCTGCATTCCGCTGGTGCATCTATTCATCTCCACTTCTCGGATGCGCGCGGACGCCGAGGTGGTTGGGCGGTGGGATGAAGAGGGTCAGGTGACCGCGTAGTCCGCGGCTTTCCGAATGTTGATCGCGATCGGCGGGGCTCACCTGGCTGGGGCCAAGTTCCCCGGTTCTCGATTGGATGGGTGCGGCGAGGTGGCGGCGAAACCTGGGCCACCATTGTCCGCACGTCCTCGCCAACATAGGATGACAGTTGGCGCGATCGCGCGGGTCGCCGGGATCATGCGGGGGAGAACGCACACCGAGCGCACCCCCAAACGCTGCCGGCGCGAGCCCTCGCGTTCGTTGCGTGGGCGGCTCGGCCGGGCCGCGTGCCGCGCCAAGCCGGGAGCGAAACGATCAACCAACCTCAATGCAAAGGAGCCGCAATGATGGTGCTCTTGGAATTCAGCATGTATCCGCTGGGCGAGGGCCAAAGCGTGAGCCGGCAAGTCGCCCGGAGCGTGGAGATCATCGAGCAGAGCGGGCTGCCCTATCAGTGCCACGCCATGGGCACGCTCATCGAGGGCGAGTACGGTGAGGTGATGGACGTGGTGCGGCAGTGCTTCGAGGCCATGTCGGCCGATTGCGATCGGGTGGAGTGCGTCATCAAGCTCGACTACCGCGCGAACCGCACGCACGCCCTGGTGGGCAAAGTCCGGAGCGTGGAGGACCAGCTCGGCCACGAGGTGCGGAAATAGCGGGGTTCGCCCGAGCGGGCGACCGGCGGATTCTGGATAAGCCGGCATGGCCCGGTATTTCTGGACGGCCCGATGCGGTGTATCCTTTTCATGTAGGTAGACCACGGAAAGGAGACTCGGATGGGGTGCCCAGAGCGCGGATCACGGAAACTTGCCCGGCCGTCGGCGGCGTGGGTGGTTTGCTGCGCGGTGCTTGGTGCCTCGACGGCGGGGAGCTGGACGCCGGAGGCCTGGGCCCAAGCATCGCAGCCGGCGGAAGGAAATCCGACGCCGGTGGGCGCAGTTCCCGCGACCGACGGGGCGACCGACAGGACAGTCGAGCCCGTCGAGGAGCGGTTCGGGGCGTCGATGCGGGTGGTCTTGCCGATCGAGGCGCGGACGCTCGAGCGGCTGAAGCGATTCGTCCGGCGCGCGATTCAGGGGGCCGAGCGCGACGCCGCGCGACCGGTGCTGATCTTTGAGTTCCACGTTCCCCAAGACGCGGAGGAACACGGCCGGGGAACCGACTTCGCCCTGGCCTACGGCGCGGCCGACTATCTCTCCGGACCGGAGTTGAGCGGGGCCACCACCGTGGCCTTCCTGCCCAAAACGATCCAGGGTCATGCCGTCCTGGTGGCCCTGGCGTGCGACGAGATCGTGATGGCGCCGGACGCCGAGTTGGGCCCGGCCGGGCTGGACGACCCCATGATCGACGAAACCCGCCTGAGCGCCTACCGCACGATTGCCGCCCGCCGCCGCACGGTGCCGCCGCCGATCGCCCTGGGGCTGCTCGATCCATCGCTCGAAGTGCTCCGCGTCGAGACCGACCTGGGACGCGAGTACGTGACCTCCGACGGGCTGGACGAGTTGAAGCAAACACGGTCCATCGACTCGACCGAGGTGCTCTTCCCCGGCGGCGAAGCGGGCCGCCTGACCGGACGCGAAGCGCGTTCGCTCGGATTGATCGGCTATCTGGCCACCGATCGCCGCGAGGTGGCCGACGCGCTGGGATTGCCAATCGGCTCGCTGTTGCCCGACCCTTCGGCGGGCGGAAACTGGCGCGCGGCTCGCTTCGAGCTTCGCGGCCCGCTCGACCGCGACGATGTGGGACGCGTTCAACGGCTCATCGACGAGCAAATTCGCCGAAATGATTTGAACTTCGTTTTGCTCTGGATCGACAGCCCTGGCGGGGCACCGGAGGGGGCCATGGGGTTGGCCAACTATCTGGCCGAACTCAACCCCGATCAGGTCCGGACCGTAGCCTACATCCCCGGCGAAGCACGCGGCGACGCCGCCCTGGTGGCGCTCGGTTGCGATCAAATCGTTCTGCTGCCCGACGCCTTGCTGGGCGGCTCGGGCGCCCATGCCTTCGAGGAGCGCGAGGTGCAACAAGTGCGCCGCTCGATCGCCGAAAGCCTTGCGCCGGAGAAGGGGCGGAGCTGGTCGCTTTGGGCGGCCATCGTAGACCCCGGCCTGGAGGTGTTCGAGTGCCAGCGGTTGAACCTCACCGAATACTTCAGCGAAGCCGAACTGCAAGAGCAAGGCCAACCAGACAAATGGGAAAAGGGACGCCGCGTCACCCAACCGGGCGAGGTCTTCTCCGCGCGGGGCGCGGAAGCCGTCGATTACAACATGGCCACCCGTGTAGTTGACAGCTACGCGGAATTGAAGCGCGAGTTCGGCCTGGAGAACGATCCGGCCCTGGTCGAGCCAAGCTGGGCGGACGAACTGATCGAGCTGCTGGCCTCGCCGGGCGTGACCGTGCTGCTGCTGATGCTCGGTGGGTTCGGCATCTACTTCGAACTGAACTCGCCGGGCGTGGGCATCGGCGGCTTCGTGGCCCTGGTGTGCTTCACCATTTTCTTCTGGGCCAGCTATCTGGGCGGAACCGCCGGGCTGCTCGAAGCCCTGCTCTTCCTGTTGGGCGTGACCTGCATCCTGCTCGAGATTTTCGTGCTGCCGGGATTCGGCGTTTTCGGTTTCGGCGGCGGCGTGCTCGTGGTGACCTCCGTGGTGCTGGCCACGCAGACGTTCGTCGTGCCCCACAACGAGTATCAACTACAGCGGTTCCAGCAGTCGATCCTCTCGGTGGCGGCCGCCGCCGTGGGCGTGGGTGCCGCGGCCGTGCTCCTGCGGCGCTGGCTCCCCCACACCCCCATGCTCAGCGGTGTCGTGCTGGCGCCGCCCGGAATGAGCGAGGAGGATCTACCGACGACCGCCGGCGACGAAACGGCCGGGGATACCGGCGGAGCCGATGGAACCACGCGGCACGAACTGACCGTCGGCGCGCGCGGGATGACCGTCACGCAACTCACCCCCAGCGGCAAGGCGCGCTTCGGCTCCCGAACAGTCGACGTGCTCACCGACGGTGAACTGGTCGCCCGCGGCGCGGAGATCGAAGTGATCGAGGTCCACGCCAATCGGGTGATTGTCCGGCCGGTATGAGATTCCCACGCCGAGGCGTTCGTCGTCGCCTGTCGGCTCGCCGGCGCCAGTTGCCATTACAGGGGAACTTCAGGACCGCCTGGCCGAGGGTAACGTTCACCAACGTAACATTCCGGCCATCTGGACCCCGTCATTCCCGCGTGCGCGCAGATCCAGGCGACTGACGCAACCCTCTGGATTCCCGCGTGCGCGGGAATGACGCTGAGGGGGGCGACGGCCGGACGATTACCGCACTGGATTCCCGCCTGCGCGGGAATGACGGGGATCCGGCGACTTCAGCCGGGTTGGCCCGGCGGGTGCGTCGGCTTGCGTTCGCCTACGAAATCTCCCAGCCTTTGCGGTAGGTTTCGCGGATCAACTCTTGGGCCTTGTCGTTGCCGTTGGCCTTGAGGTTCTTGGCGTCCCAGTCGAACCCGCCAGCCCGGTAGGCGACGTTGGCCAGCAGGACGGTTTCGGTCAGCGGGCCACTGTAGTCGAAGTTGCAGGAGGCCGGCTCGCCGCCCTTGCAGGCTTCGGTCCATTGCTTGCGGAAGTCGATCGGGTTCGGAATGAACGGTTCGGGCGGCTCGAAGCCCTTGAACTTATCCTCGGGAAGCAGCTTGCGACGGTCGAAGTCGCAGATCAGCATGCCCTTCTCGCCGACGAACAACGTGTTCCCCCGGCCGGACACCTTCTCCTTCAATTCGGGCGGCAAATTCATCGACCCCTGGCTCCAATGCAGCGTAACCGGCGGCTGGTCGCCGCGGGCGGGAAACTGAAGGACCGAGTGCATCGACTTGGGCGTCCGCTCCGGATCGACCTCCGGCCCGCTGGCGTCGACCCGCGTTGGGTACTTCAGGTCCAGCGCCCAGAAGGGGATGTCGAGGATGTGGCAGCCCCAGTTACCGGCCTCGCCCGTGCCGTAGTCCCACCAGAACCGCCAGCCGTAGGGGCAGAACGACGGATGATAGGGCCGGTACTCCGCCGGGCCGACCCAAAGATCGTAGTCGAGATGATCGGGCACTTTCGGTTCATCCTTGGGAATGCCGGGCATCCCCCGGCCACTACCGATGACGCTGTAGACCTCGCGCACCGGGCCGATGGCCCCGCTCTTAACCAGCTCCACCACGCGGCGCATGTTCGTCTTGTTGTGCCGCTGAGCGCCAAGCTGCGTGGCCAGCTTCTTCTTCTGGGCCATGTCGGTCAGCGTGCGGCACTCCCAGACGTTGTGCGTCATGGGCTTTTCCATGTAGGTGTGCAGGCCCAACTGCATGGCGTAGTAGCCGGCGTGGAAGTGCGTGTGGTCGGGCGTGGAGATCACGACCGCGTCGAGCTTGCTGCCGACCTTGTCAAAGAGCTTGCGGAAGTCATGGTAGCGGGCATCCGAGGGGACGCGCTCCCAGTTGCCGCCGGCGCGCTTCTCGTCGACGTCGGCGATGGCCACGAGGTTTTCGTGGCCGGCCATGGCGCGAGTATGCCCGCCGCCCTGACCGCCCACGCCGATGCTGGCCACGTTGAGCTTCTCGTTGGGACTGTCGGCCCGGGTGAACGAGACGCCGGCACCCAGGCAAAGCCCAGTGGCCAGGGCGCTGGAAGTGCGGAGAGCGTCGCGTCGTGAGATTCTTTTACTCATGGTGGTACCTTTCTTATTCGCGGGGAGAGATGCGCCGGTGTCTTCCGGCTACTCAGGTGTTGGAGAGTGGATACGCGGGGAACGCGGGACGTGGCCGCCGGGCAATCGCTTCGGGGGACTTGCCTTCGGCCAGCCGGTGAACGGTCAGGACCATCGCCCGGCCATCGGGCCAGGTTGCGTCAAGCGGTGGGGGGAACGGGATGCGGTGGGTCTCGCGGCCGATCACACGGCCCTGGGGATGGAAACCTCCAGCCCGATCCCATGCTAATCCATGTATGAGAAAAACTCAACCCCACGCTCGCAATAGCCTGCAAATCATCCCTGATATGCGGCCAGACATGCGGCCACCGCAGCCCGGTAATCCAGCCAATGTCCGGACTTACCTCATCAATAGCAAGCTCAAGGCCATCACGGCCATTCCGCAAATCAATCCTAGGAGACTATCGTGGCCCTGGCCATAGGCACGGCTGGTGGGGAGCAATTCGTCGAGACTGATGTAGACCATGATGCCGGCCACGCCGCCAAACAGAATGCCCATCAACTCCGAGGGGATGACGCCACCCTCGCCGCCGAGGAACAGGAGCAACGCCGCGTAGGCCAAGCCGGCCCCCACCGGCTCGGCCAGGCCGCTGAGCATCGAGTAGATGAACGCCCTGCGGCGGTCACCCGTGGCGTAGAAGATCGGCACGGAAACGCTGATCCCTTCCGGGATGTTGTGCAAGGCGATGGCAATGGCGATGGCCACACCGAGGCTTGGGTCTTCCAGCGCGGCGAGGAAGGTGGCCAGCCCTTCCGGAAAGTTGTGGATCGCGATCGCCAAGGCCGTGAACAACCCCATCCGCATCAGCTTATGGTCGTGATCGCGGTGGTCGTGCAACCCGGCGGGCTCCGTTTCCGGCGTGGCCTCGGCGAAATCCGGAAGCGGCGCGTCGGGGTCGTGCAGTGGTTTGGTTTCGTCTTCGGAGTGCGTCTCGTGCGGGTTCTCGGCCGCCGGAATGAGGTTGTCAATCAGGCCGATCAACAACATGCCGCCAAAGAAAGACGCGGCGTTGACCCAATGCCCCCAGTAGTCGCCGAAACGTTCCGTCAGCGACTCAATACCCTTGGCGAATATCTCAACGAACGACACGTAGAGCATCACCCCCGCGGAAAAGCCGGTGGCGATCGACAGGAAGCGATAGTTGGTCCGCTTCGCCGTGAAGGCGATCATGCTCCCAATGCCCGTCGCCAACCCAGCAAAGAGGGTTAGCCCGAAGGCGATCCACAAGTTTTGCATGGACGGATTCTCCCGTCGCGTTGGGCCACGAACGTGGGCCAATTGGCCAATCTCGCCACCGGTCAACCCTCGACCGAGCGACGAGGCAGGTTACTCGACGGGCAGCCCGCCGTCAATCGGCCGCGGCTGTCGGGCAGGAGGATTGCAAACTCGATTTCTTCCGTCATTCCCGAGGAACTGGTGTCCGCGAAAGCGGGTATCGGGAACCCAATGCTCCGTCATTCCCGAGAAATCGGGAATCCAGTGGTCCGTCCCAATTCCCTGGATTCCCGCGTGCGCGGGAATGACGGAAGCTTTCGCGGGAATGATGTGTGGAGGCTCAACGCCAACTGCAATCGACTTTGCGATCCCCCTGGGAGAAGCAAACTCGTGCTTGTGCAAAGGCACGCTTCGTGGGATCATGGTCGTTTCGGTGCGTTCGGCAAGGAGTCAGGTCCATGCTCTCGGGCCTCGTTTGCCCCCGGCGGACAGCTTGCTTTCACCAAAAATGGGGACTAGTCTCCAGTCGATCCGGGGACGATTACCAACTACCAACAATTCCCATGACCGCATCACCAACCACGCCGCCGCTGCCGATGACGCCCGAGGGGGTCGCCGCGCGCGGCTGGGACGCGGTGGACGTGGTCCTGGTCACCGGCGACGCCTACGTCGATCACCCGAGCTTCGCCAACGGACTGATCGCCCGCCTGCTGGAAGCCGAGGGTCTGCGCGTGGCGGTGCTCGCTCAGCCCGACTGGCACAGCGCGGAACCCTGGCGGCAATTTGGTCGGCCACGAATCTGCTTTGCCGTGAGTGCGGGCAACATGGACTCGATGATCAACCACTACACGGCCGCGCGGAAGGTGCGCAACGACGACGCCTACAGCCCCAACGGCCAAGCCGGCCGGCGGCCCGATCGGGCGACGCTGGCCTACTGTCAGCGCGCCCGCGAGGCGTTTCCCGGCGTGCCGGTGATCGCCGGTGGCGTGGAGGCCAGCCTGCGGCGGCTCGTGCATTACGACTACTGGAGCGACAAGCTGCGGCGATCAATCGCGATGGACGCCAAGCCCGACCTGCTCGTCTACGGCATGGGCGAACGGGCATTGCTTGAGATCGTCCGTCGGCTGGCGGCGGGCGAACCGGTTGGCCGGCTGCACGACATTCGCGGCACGGCCTATCGATTGGGCGCCGCGGCCACGCGGGAGATGTTCCCCTCCCGGCCGGCCAGCGGGAGCGGGACGGACGGTGATGACGCGTCCCAGGCGTCACCGTGTGACGGGGTGCCACTGGCGTCCCGCCAGTGCCCGACCGAAGGCACTGGCAAGATGCCAGCGGCACACGAACCAAACGCTGGCGATATGCCAGTGGCCCCCAAAGCAAGCGTTGCCGAAACGTCGGCGGCACCCGCGCCGTCAATCGAGGCAACCGATGACATCGAGCTGCCCAGCTACGAGCAGGTGCTGGCCGATCCCCGCGAGTTCATGCGGATGACCATCGCCGCGCATCGCGAGTCGGACCCCCACGGCGGACGCCGGCTCGTGCAGCGGCATGGGCCGGAGGCCGTGGTGATCAACCCGCCGGCGCTGCCACTGGAGCAGGCGGAGTTGGACCGGATCCACGGGCTACCCTACACGCGCCGCCCGCATCCGGACTACGGCGGCGCGCGCATCCCAGCGTATGAGGTGGTGAAGGAGTCGGTGCAGATCATGCGGGGCTGCTTTGGCGGCTGCCGGTTCTGCTCGCTCTCGCTGCATCAAGGGCGGATTATCCAAAGTCGCGGTGAGCGTTCCGTGCTGGATGAAGTCGCCCGCATCGCGGCCGAGCCCAACTTCTCCGGCACGATTAGCGACCTGGGCGGGCCGACGGCCAACATGTATCGGATGAATTGCTCCCAACCCGAGACGCGCAAGAAGTGCCGCCGGGCAAGTTGCCTTCACCCGGAGATCTGCCCGCTGCTGGACACCGATCATCGCCCCTTGCTGAAGCTGATGCGGGCGGTGCGCGACGTGCCGGGAGTGCGCCGCGCGCTGATCGCCTCTGGCGTACGGATGGATCTGGCCCAGCGGGATAAGCAATATCTGGCCGAGCTGGTGCGCCATCATACGGGCGGGCTGCTGAAGGTCGCCCCCGAGCATGCCGATGCCGACGTGCTCCGCCTGATGGGCAAGCCGGAGGTGGAGTGCTTCGAGGCCTTCAACCGGCAGTTCCAACGCCAGGCCGACCGCGCCGGTCGCGAGATGTATTTGGTCCCGTACTTCATGTCGGGCTATCCTGGTTGCGACCTGCCGACGATGATCCGCCTGGCCCAGTACATGAACCGCGAGGGACTGCGGACCGAGCAGGTGCAAGAGTTCATTCCCGCCCCGATGGACATGGCCACCGCCATGTATTACACGGGCCTCGACCCGGCGACCAGCGAGCCCCTGCACATTCCCCGCGGACGACGTGAGCGACGCCTGCAACGCGCCGTCCTCCAGTGGTTCAAGCCGGAACATTACGACGATGTCCGCGCCGCTTTGACCGAAGCCGGCCGCGAAGACCTGATCGGCGATGGGCCCGATTGCCTGATTCCCGCGCGCCGCCCTCGGGCCGCCGGGCGGGCCAGCAACCAGGGACGCGGCAAGCACAAGCGGCGAGGCGGGCAACATACGAAACGTCACCATCGCAAGACAAGCCGACGGCGTTAGCGTCGTCCCCCTGCTCGATGTTCTCTCCCGACCAATACGAACTGATCGACTTCGGCGAAGGTCGCCGCCTGGAGCGGTTCGGCCAGTTGGTGATCGATCGCCCCTGTCCGGCCGTGAACGGGATGGCGCGCGCCGTGCCGGACGCTTGGGCGACGGCCGCCGCGAGGTTTATTCGCGCGCAAGACGGTTCGTCGCGCTGGGAAGCCGATAACGATGCTCCCGATCGCTGGACGGTTCAGTGGGAGGATAACGACAACCGGGGCAACAATCACTGGGAGAGCGATGCTCTCGCCGAGCCGGCGCCGGCCGACGAACGGCCAGCGGCGTCCGATTCGCCCGCCGACCAGATGCCCAGCCCACGCAGCCTCGTCTTCGAACTCAAGCGGACGCCACAAGGACAAGTCGGGCTGTTCCCCGAGCAGGCGACCAACTGGCAGTGGTTGCGGCACGCTTCTCGGGCGGTGGATGATCGTCCCCCAAGGCTGCTGAACCTTTTTGCTTACACGGGCGGGAGTACACTGGCCGCCGCGGTCGCCGGGGCCGAGGTGATCCACGTCGACGCGGCGAAGAACGTCGTCGCCTGGGCCCGACGCAACGCGGAACTCTCCGGCCTGGCCGAGGCGCCGATCCGCTGGATCACCGAGGACGCCCCGAAGTTCGTTCGCCGCGAACTCCGCCGCGGGCAGACCTACGATGGCATGATCCTCGACCCGCCCAGCTATGGCCACGGCCGACGCGGCGAGGTGTGGCGGCTCTCGAAGCATCTGCCCAACTTGTTGCGGCAATGCGTGGAGTTGACATCCGGCCCACGACGGCTGCTCCTGCTGACCTGCCACACGCCGGGCTACGAGGCCCCGCGGCTGCGGACGCTGCTAGCCGACGCTCTGCGCGACGCGGATAACGCGAGGGGAGCCGAGAATCGGCCGCGCATCGACGGCGGCGAACTGACCATCGCCACCGGCGCCGGCCGACGCATGCCCAGCGGCCATTGGGCGACGGTCGGCGAGTGAACTCACGCAACAAGAAGGAAGCGGCTGGTTCCCATTGGGGCAATGCCCGAGGGCTGGAAACCCCGTCGCACTTAACGCGTCTGAAGCGCGCGGCGAAATCGGGGGAGTCCCGTCATCCCCGCGTAGGCGGGAATCCAGTGGGTTGCATCAATCGCCTGGATTCCCGCATGCGCGGGAATGACGCGCTTCAGACGGCTGACGTGCTACGAAACCCGTTACTCGCCCGGCTCGCTGATTCGTCGCAGGTAGCCGGCGACGCGTTCTTGCAGGTCGACCAGCCGCTGCCACTGGCGGAAGTCGAGGCTCACCCGCTCCGAGTGACCCGGCTGGGGATGGGCCGACTGAATCAGCCCCCTGAGCCGAATGTGCAGAAAGTGCAGAATCTCGCAAAGCTGGGCGGCTTGAGCGGGGGTCAGATGCCGGGGCAGTTCCGGAGGGAGCAGCGTGTGCAGCGTGGCCTGAGCGTCCGGGTCGTCGCCAAAGGCCAGCTCGAACTCCAGCGAGACGGAATCGGCCGAGGGCTCCTCCACCTCGTCCAATTCCAACGACACGCCTTCGGCCAGGTCGCGTTTTCGCATTTGCGCAAGTCGTTCGGCCACCTCTTCGCGCGAGCCGAACACCATGACACTGCGGCCCAAGGAGATCACGTCGCCGGGCCGCAGGTTCCAGACCTGCACCGTCTCGCCGTTGATGCGCGTACCGTTGGTGCTCTCCAGGTCGGTCAGCACGATCTGGCCGTTGTCTTCCTGGATTTTAAGATGAAAGCGGCTGATGCGCTCGTCGTTCAACTGCACCGGGTTGCCTTCCTCGCGACCGATGGTCAACGGGGTGGGCATCTCGCTGAAGATCCGGCCGCGATCGGCTCCGTCGATGACTCTCAAGGTGATTAGCGCCATGGAAATCTCGCCTCCAGCCCCCTTTTGTAGCGGCTGATCGGCTCGGACGCAACCACCAGAGACAGGAGGATTGCAAACTCGATTTCTTCCGTCATTCCCGAGGAGCTTGTGCCCGCGAAAGCGGGGATCGGGAACCCAGTGATCCGTCTGAATCCCCTGGATTCCCGCGTGCGCGGGAATGACGTTGCGGATTGACAGCACGGCCGACAACGCTGATCCCTGGATTCCCGCGTGCGCGGGAATGACGAGTGGAGGCTCAGCGCCGGCTACAATCGACTTTGCAGTCCTCCTGCCACCAGAGTGCCGCGCCTAGCTGCCAGAGAGCCCCGCCTAGCTGCCGGAGTTGTTCGACGCGGCCCGCCGCCAGAGCACCGCCACCAGCCAGAACATGAAGAGCTGAACGGCCGGGTTGATATCGTCGGGCAAGTCGATCCGCGCCTTTCGCGTCATCCAGTGCAGCGGGCGGATGGTCCCCAGTTGACGGTTGCCCTCGTGGAGGCTGAAGCAGCGCGTGAACGGTTGGTCGGCGCTGAGCGTATAGCATCGCCCTTCCACTTGCACCTCCAGCGACCGCAGGAAGGCACTGGGCTTTCTGGCGCTTGCCAAGACCAGATCGCCGGCGTGCAACTCGAACGTGCCGCCCAGCATGCTGGTGCGGAGCACATCGAACTGGTGCCCAGCCATGGTGAAAGACCCCCGTTCGCGGAACCAGCTCACGTCGAGTTCGGCGATCGGCGTCCCGCCATCGGAGACAATGTAGTCCCAGGAGAAGATGCTTTTGGGCGTCGCGCTTAACATGCGTTGTTCTCGGGAATTGGGAGGGGGGGCCTATGTCGGGCTGAACTCGCCGGCGGGCAGCTGCGGTGACGGCGGCATCGGCGGGAGTGGGGAACCCGCCACGTGGCCGGCGCCCGACTCATCCCCGCCACCCGGCCGAGTCGAGGCCTCCTCCGTCCGGCGGCGAGTCTGTTTGCCTCCACGTCCTGGATCCTCGGGTCGCTCGGTCTGGCTGGGCTCCTCCTCCGCGAAGAGTCGGTCACGGAGCGCGGCCATGCGCTGGGCGTGCGGTTGCAGCCCCTCGCCCAGATAGGCCTTCTGGAAGCGTTCCGGCTCCATGAACAATCGGGCCGGATCGCGCAACCGCTGCGCCTGCGCCAACTTCCACAGCAGGCGGACGTCGGTCACACCCAATCGGTGTGCCCGGCAAAGGCGAAAGAACAGCCGCACCGGGCCGGGCCGGCGTCGCATCTGTTGTACCCAGCCGTGGACCACCGTGGCCGACCATACCAACAGGATCAGCACGGCCAGGACCAACAGCCAGAACATCATGTCGTCCATGCCCACATGCGAACGCCCGCGCCGGAATTGGCTGGTCAGGTGATCCAACCGGCTCCCCTGGGCCAAGAGAATGAAGCACGTGGCATTGAACATCTTGCTTTGCCTTTAGTCTCTCGGGTCGTTGAACTCCGCCCGCCAATTGCTGAAATCCTCGCGCTGGCCGAGGCTCTGTTGGGCAGCCGCGCGGACCGAGGGATGGGTGTCGCGCAGGGCATGATCCAACGCCAGCCCGCTACGCATGGAGCTGCTCACGGCGAGTGTCGCGGCGGCCTCGGCGCGAATCAGGTGATCGCCGTCGCCCAGCAGCTCGACCACCTCGTCCTCGACCGGCTCGACGAGGTCCATCGCCCGCGCCACGGCCAACCCCCGCAAACGCTGATTCCGCGACGGTGATTGCAATTCCCGCGTCAGTTGACTGATCGCTCGCGGGTCGATCTTGCGTACCAGTTGCCCGGTGGACTGCCGCACTTCCTCGTCGAGCATGTCGAACGCGCCGAGGTAACGCTCGAAAGTGAACTCGGAAAGGCACTCGCGAGCGGCTTTTCGCACCATCGCATGGGGACTGTCGACCAGCCCCACCATGCGCGAGAGTACCCCTGGAATACCCCGTCGCCGCAGTTGGGGGATAATCGTCGACTGCACCCGCGGGTCGCGGTCGTCTAGTGCCCGCAACGCCAGGGCGTTGGCCTCCGCGCCGTTGAAATGGTCCAGGGCCTCGGCCGCTTCGCGACGGCCGCCGGGCTTGCCGCGGAGCAGCAGGTACTCGATCGTGTTATAGACCTGCAAGCGTGGCAAGCCGGATGCCATCACCAGGCGGACAACGCCATGCTGGGAGGCATCGTCCAACTGCTCGAAAAACGCCGGCCCGGCACGTAGCCAGGAAATTGTATCGATCCGCTTGAGATTTTGAGCCACCGCCTTCGACGGCGCCCTGCCTACCTTGCGCAGCAAAGCCTGAACGAATCGCAAATCGTCCCGCTCGGCAACGACCTTCAGCACCGGAACCGGCACGTGTGTGTCCTCCAGGAAACTAAGCAACAGACGAATCACGCCCGACTGCTCGCTCCGGCGGAGGATTTCCATGATCGGCTGGAAGGCGGCATGGTGACGGCTCGCCAGCACGCGGCCCAAAATGGGATTCTCGCGGTTGACCAAGAGCAAGAACGACTCGGCCACCTCGAGCCGCTCGTGGACGAGGAACTGTTCGATCGATCGCTCCAAAGCAGTGATCGTGTGCGCCCGGACCAACTGCGGGTCGCGTCGCTTTCGATCCGAATCGCCCCGCGCCAGTTCGTCGTGCAGCGCGGTGGTCAGTTCCAAAATGGTCTTGGCCAGCATCTCCCGCCGCTGTTGATCCCGCTCGCCCAGGGCGTTGAGCAGGGTGGGCATCAGATCGTATTCGCGGAACCACACCGCCGCGCGGCAAGCGTTCTCGCAACGCTGGACGTCGCTGCCGAGCACGCCGTCGCGAAGCGTCCGGAGCATCCGCCCGCGATTCTCGGCGATGATCGGCTTCCACTGTTCCGGCATGTAATGAAGCCGGCGGAGAATCTCCTGGTGGCCAATCGAACTGCGACGCCGGAGCAAGGCGCGGAGTGCCCCCAGTTGGATCGACGGGGTCGGCGAATCCAACGCGGGCACGAGGACCCGCAACGCCGCCTCGTTATCCGTCTTGGTCAGCACGGAAAGTGTTGTGGCCAAACCTGTTTTCAAGCGCGCACCTTCTCCCACCAAAAGGGTAGCTCACGTCTTACATCGGCAACGATCGCTTCTGGATTGAAAATAATCGTTAAACTTTACCCAAACACCCCAAAAGCGCGCACGCGGGCCCCGATGGCGACACGCGGCTGAACGCGAGTAGCGTACAGCACCCCGCCTCTCGCCCCCCCCCACTTCTCGAATGGCTTGATTTCCGGCCGCCGCCCGCGGAGAATGTTCTGAGCGGCCCCATCCCACATTTCCCACCCGCAACGGATACCGCCATGAAGACCGCCCCCGCCAGCGAGGTGCTCGACCGCGACTTCCTCGAAATCCGTGCCCGCCTGATCGATCTGGGCGCGATGCTCGACCGGCTGGATCGGGCCACCGGTTCGGTGGCCGATGATCCCCGGCTTCGCCACATCGCCGAGTCGCTGGAGGTATTGGCCGGCGAGGGCCCGGGCCGAGCGGCCCGGGTGCAGGAACTGTTCTCCCTGCCCTACGATCCCGACTGGCGGAGCCGTTTCCAGGAGGTGCAGCCGTGAACTTCATCGATCCACACATCCACATTGCCTCCCGACCGACCGACGATTTACAGCGAATGGCCCAGATGGGCTGCGTCGCCGTGGCCGAGCCGGCTTTCTGGATGGGCTACGACCGGAGCGGCTCGAACAGCTTCTTCGACTATTTCCGCCAGCTCACCGAGTGGGAGCCCAAACGCACGGCCAATTACGGCTTCCGCCACTACTGCTGGATGGGACTGAACGCCAAGGAAGCCGACGACGTGGGCTTCGCCCGCGAGGTGATCGCCCTCATCCCGGAAATGCTCGAGCGGCCCAACGTGGTGGGTGTGGGCGAGATCGGACTGCATAAATGCACCGACGGCGAAGTGACCACCCTGCTTGCACTAATCGACCTAGCCCTGAAGCATCGGCAATTGATGCTCTTCCACACGCCGCACCTGGAAGACAAGCTCAAGGGCACGCGGATGATTCTCGATATCCTCGGCGGCGACGATCGCGTCGACCCCGCGCGGGTCTGCGTCGACCACTGCGAGGAGCACACGATCGGCCGCGTGCTGGACCAGGGGTATTGGGCGGGCATCACGTTGTATCCCACCACCAAGGCCACGCCCGAGCGGGCCGCCGACATGGTGGAAATCCATGGCCCGGAGCGGATTCTGGTGAACAGTTCGGCCGACTGGGGTCCCAGCGACCCGCTGTCGGTTCCGAATTTCATCCTGGCCATGCGTCGCCGGGGGCACGACGAGGCGCTGATCCGCCAGGTTGTCTATGACAACCCAATCGCCTGGCTGCGACAGAGCGAGCATTTCGAGCCACCGGGCTAACCGGCCGTTCCAATTCAACGGGATTTCGATATCGCGAAATCACCAAAACGCTTTCTTAGCGCGCTCGCCATGCCCAATAAATGTGCATCCGACGCCAGCGACCACGTTCTTTTTCGCCTTTTTTTCGGTTCGCCACGGGAACGCCGCCGCGCCGCTCTCTTCCGTCAAATCCCGATAGTTCGGACCCAATCCCGCCCGAAAAGCGGCCGAACCCCGCCCCGGGATGGGTCGGCGTCGGTCCGCCCCCTGCCCTGAGCGGCACGCGAGTTGCAACCTCCTCTCCGGCTCAACCCGGCGCTACCACCCCCGACGACTCACCCACAGACATGCCGGAGCCAAGCCGTTGACCAAGGGACCGCCAAGGCGCGGCCCAACCCGGGTTGCAGGAAAGGAATCGTTTTCCCCGAAACGGCGGCGGCCGACCAGCCTCTCCCCGAGGTTTGGGCTTGCACGAGGCGAGCAGATGCCCATGGCCATCGAGTGTGCGGAACCGGAACAGATCAAACGCTACCAGATCGAGCTGGACGCCCTGGCCAGGGTCAGCGAACTGCTGGCCACCCAGGCCGGGCAGCGGGAGATGCTCGCCCGCGTGCTCGACGAGCTGGAGCGGCGCCTGGCCATGCGCCAAAGCACCGTAATGCTCCTCTCGCCAGATGGGAAGGAGTTGTTCGTCGAGGCCACCCGAGGCGGCTCGCCCAGTGGGGCGCGCGGCGTTGCCTACCGCCGGGGCGAGGGGGTCACCGGGAGCGTCGTCCAAACGGGCAAGCCGGCCATCGTCCCCCGCATCTCCGATGAACCCCGGTTCGCCAACCGCGTTCACCGTCGCGAAAGCAGCGGGACCACGGAATCGAGCTTCATCTGCGTGCCGATCATTTTGGGCAGCGAGGTGGCCGGCACTCTCTCGGCCGATTTCCCGTCGCAATCGGAGGAACGTCTTCAGGAGCACGCCCGGGTGCTGCGAATCGTGGCCAGCTTGATCGCTTTCGACGTGAAGTCGCGGCGGATGGCCCAAATGGAGCGGGCGAGCCTCGAGGCGGAGAACCTACGACTGCGAAGCGAGCTGGGTGAACACTTCCGGCCCGAAAATATCATCGGCAACTCGCACGCCATGCGGGCGGTCTACGAGCGGATCCATCAGGTCGGCCCCACCGATACCACGGTGCTCATTCGCGGCGAGTCGGGCACGGGCAAGGAACTGGTCGCCTCGGCCATCCACTACAGCGGCCATCGGGCCGACCGACCGTTGGTCAAGGTGAACTGTGCCGCCCTGAGCGAAACGCTGCTGGAAAGCGAGCTGTTCGGCCACGAGAAAGGGGCGTTCACCGGGGCCTCGCAACTACGCGTGGGCCGATTCGAGGAGGCCGACGGCGGCACGCTCTTTCTCGACGAAATCGGCGACTTTTCACCGGCCATCCAGGTGAAGCTGCTGCGGGTGATCCAGGAGCGCGAAGTGGAACGCGTGGGCAGCAACCGCCGCCGGAAACTCGACGTGCGGATCATCGCCGCCACCAACCGGAATTTGGAAGCGGCGGTGGAACAAGGCGAATTCCGACGCGATCTCTACTACCGGATCAACGTCGTACCCGTCTTCCTGCCACCGCTCCGCGACCGCAAACACGACATCCTCCTGCTGGCCGACCACTTCGTGGCCAAATACTCGCGGGCGATGGGTAAATCGATCCGACGGATCAGTACGCCGGCCATCGACATGATGTTCGCCTACCACTGGCCGGGCAACGTCCGCGAGCTGGAGAACTGCATCGAACACGCCGTGCTCCTCTCCGGCGACGAAGTGATCCATGGCCACGACCTGCCACCCACGCTGCAAATGCCCGAGCCCTCGGGCGCGGTCGACCAGGGTTCCTTGCCGCAGCGGGTGGCGCTGCTGGAGAAGGACATGATCGTCGACGCGTTGAAGTCGACACGGGGGAACGTGACGGCCGCCGCCCGGCAGTTGAGCATCACCCCGCGGATGGTCCGCTACAAGATGAAGAAGCTGGGCATCGAGGGCTGACGTTGCAACCCATGCCGGGATGCTCCGCGCAAGCCCCCGGGCACCGCTGCGTGGGGACACCACCGCCGGTTTGTTAGATTTGCCCCAACGGCGCGCGACTCGCCCTCATCCCCGCTGGTCAAAACCATGTCGCTCTCTCCTTTGCATCTTCGCGGCTTGGCAGGAGGCATGGTTCGCGAGTGACCTTGCAACTCCGGCTGTCAGCCACGACATGCCTGGCCAACGAACCCATTTCTCGACAATCTCGTCACATGGGCCTACGGCCGCCGACATTTTTGTCCGTCGCGCATAACCCCTTTTCGCGGTCCGCAGTTGCGGCGACTTCCCTCCGATCTTGACGGTGAAGTCCGCTATCAGTCGGACGATTTTGTCGGAATCACCGCGCGACGTGGTCTCCCACCAACGCGTCGCTGCCATCGCGCGGGCGTTTCTCGCGCAACCGCTTGTGGCAAACGGCTTCGCAACCCGCCATGGCGCCCCCTCCGCGCCGCCGGCGAGGGCAACTCGATGAGCATTCGATTAGTTTTGCGCGCTTTCCCACGGAAAGCAGCGTTTGCTCGGCGCTCTGGCACGGTAGTTGCCTATCGAGGGTGACTCGTGATTGGGGGCGCGTGCCGTGCACATGCCAAACCGAACCTGGGGTGCCGTTGGCGTCCTACGAGTGCCAGTTTGCCCACGGCCGGGTCAGCGTGAAGGCTGATCGCCCCCCGATCCGCAACGCCCCACATCGGGACCACAACATCCACGGCAACACTCACAGCAACACCCACGGAGCCCACGCGATGAGGAAAGTCGCCATTTACGGCAAAGGCGGAATCGGCAAGTCCACCACCACACAGAACACGGTCGCCGCCCTCGGCGAGATGGGCAAGAAGGTAATGGTCGTCGGCTGCGATCCCAAGGCCGACTCCACCCGTCTGCTCACCGGTGGGCTGGCCCAGCGCACCGTGCTCGACACGCTCCGCGCGGAGGGCGAGGATATCGAGCTGGAAGACGTGCAGCGCGACGGCTTCGGCGACTGCCAATGTACCGAATCCGGAGGCCCCGAACCGGGTGTGGGTTGCGCCGGCCGCGGGATCATTACTTCGATCAACTTACTCGAACAACTCGGCGCCTACGAAGACGACCGCCAGCTGGACTACGTCTTCTACGACGTGCTGGGCGACGTGGTCTGCGGCGGGTTCGCCATGCCCATCCGCGAAGGCAAGGCCCAAGAGATCTACATCGTCTGCTCCGGCGAGATGATGGCCATGTACGCGGCAAACAACATTTGCAAGGGGATCGTCAAGTTCGCCGAGGCCGGCGGCGTGCGCCTGGGAGGGCTGATCTGCAATAGCCGCAAGGTGGATCGCGAGGAAGAACTGATCCACGCCCTGGCCGAACGGCTTGGCACGCAGATGGTCCACTTCGTGCCTCGCGACAACGACGTGCAGCGGGCCGAGTTGCAGCGGCAAACGGTCATTCAGTGGAAGCCTGAGTGCCCGCAAGCCGACGAATATCGCACGCTCGCCCGGAACATCGAGAACAACGAGATGTTCGTCGTCCCCAAGCCGCTGGAGATCGACGAGTTGGAACAGTTGTTGCTCGACTTCGGCGTCTTGGCCGGAGCGGCATGAGGACATGAGGGGTGACGAGGCGAAAAGCTTGCCGGCGCTTGTGCGGCGCTCGCCTTCGCCAAATACACCCCGCACCGTGCCCTCCGTGGAACGTTCGACCCACCAAACCCAAGGATTCACCATCGTGCCTGCCGACGAAACCATCATCACCCCCACGGAAGCGACCGGCGTCGAGGCCATCCGCGACGAGTTGCTGCGCGACTACCCGAAGAAGGCCCGGCGGAAGCGGGAAAAGCAGGTCGTCGTCAACGAGAAGGCCAAGGTCGAAGGCGGCGCCCAACCCGCCGAGATCCAAGTGCCCGAGATCGCGGCCAACTCGCGCACCCTGCCGGGCATCATTACACAACGCGGCTGCTGCTATGCCGGCTGCAAGGGCGTGATCCTCGGCCCCACTCGCGACATCGTCAACATCACCCACGGCCCGATCGGCTGCGGCTTCTACTCGTGGCTCACGCGGCGGAACCAGACGTTCGCGCCGACCGACGAGCACGACAACTTCATGACCTACTGCTTCTCGACCGACATGCAGGACGAGAACATCATCTTCGGTGGCGAGGGCAAGCTGCGCAAGGCCATCGAGGAGGCCTACGAACTGTTCCACCCCAAGGCCATCGCCGTCTTCTCCACCTGCCCGGTGGGACTGATCGGCGACGACGTGCATCAAGTGGCGGACGAGATGAAGAAGAAGCTGGGCGTGAACATCTTCGCCTTCTCGTGCGAGGGCTACAAGGGCGTTTCGCAGTCGGCCGGACACCACATCGCCAATAACCAGATCTTCAAGCACGTCGTGGGCGAGAACGACGCGCCGCGCGGCAAGTGGAGCCTCAACCTGCTGGGCGAATACAACATCGGCGGCGACGCCTTCCTCATCGAGGACCTGTTCCAGCGTTGCGGGATTGATCTGGTGGCCACATTTTCGGGCAACTCGACCTACGATCAGTTCGCCAGCGCCCACATGGCCTCGCTCAATGCCGTGATGTGTCACCGGTCGATCAACTACGTGGCCAACATGATCGAAAAGAAATACGGCACGCCCTGGATCAAGGTGAACTTCATCGGGGCCGACGCGACGGCGAAGTCGCTGCGGAAGATCGCCGAGTTCTTCGACGACGACGAACTGACCAACAACGTTGAACGCGTCATCAGCGAGGAGTATCCCGCCGTGGCCGCGGCGCGGAAGAAGTATCGCCCCTTGTGCGAGGGCAAGAAGGCCATGCTCTTCGTGGGCGGCTCCCGCGCGCACCACTACCAGGAGCTATTCACGGAGCTGGGCATGGAAACCGTGGCCGCGGGCTACGAGTTCGCCCATCGCGACGACTACGAAGGCCGGCGAGTGCTGCCCACGATCAAAGTAGACGCCGACAGCCGCAACATCGAGGAACTGCACGTCAGTGCCGATCGCGACAAGTACCGGCCCGAAGACCAGGCCCGCGCCGAACAGCGGGCGGCGGCCGGCTACCAGTTCAAGGAGTACGACGGCATGATGCCGGCCATGAAGAACAAGGCACTGGTGATCGACGACATTACCCACCACGAGACCGATCGGCTGATTGAAATGGTCCGGCCGGACATCTTCTGCGCGGGCATCAAGGAGAAGTACGTCGTGCAGAAGATGGGCGTGCCCTGCAAGCAGCTCCACAGCTACGACTACGGTGGGCCCTACGCCGCTTTCCAGGGTGCGGTCAACTTCTACGCCGAGGTGGCCCGAATGGTCAACGCCCGCGTGTGGTCGCACCTCACGCCACCCTGGGAGAAGGACGAGTGACAAGGTGATTTGGGCCCGAGACGACAGCTTGCTGTCGGTCCAACATCCGAGCGTCCCACGGGACGGTGCCCGTGGGCTTGAGCGACATCCATCATCCAACAATCCAACAATTCAGCCATGACCCTGCTCCGACATACCCACGGCGGCGAAGTCACGGAACGCTCCGCCCTGACGATTAACCCGGCCAAGACTTGCCAGCCGATCGGCGCCATGTACGCCGCCCTGGGGCTACATCGCTGCCTGCCCCACTCCCACGGCTCGCAAGGCTGTTGCTCCTACCACCGCAGCACGCTCACCCGCCACTACAAAGAGCCCGTGATGGCCGGCACCAGTTCGTTCACCGAAGGCTCGTCCGTCTTCGGCGGACAAGCCAATCTGGTGCAGGCGTTGAACAACATGTTCACGCTCTACGAACCGGACATCGTCGCCGTGCATACCACGTGTCTGTCGGAGACAATTGGCGACGACATCCCGCAAATCATCGAGAAAGCCCGGGCCGACGGCGTGATCCCCGACGGCAAATGGGTGATCCACGCCAACACGCCCAGCTACGTCGGTTCGCACGTGACCGGCTTCGCCAACATGACCGGGGCCATGGTCGACTACTTCGCCGAATCGAGCGGCGAGAAGCAGGCCGACCGCGTGAACATCATCCCCGGCTGGGTCGAGCCGGCCGACATGCGCGAGATCAAGCGGATCGTGCGACTGATGGAACTCGAACCGGTCATGTTCCCCGACACGTCGTCCGTCCTCGATGCCCCGCAGACCGGCGTCTACCAGATGTACCCCAAGGGCGGAACGACCGTCGAGCAGCTTCGCTCCGCGGGCGACTCCGTGGCCACCGTCGCGCTGGGACCCACCTGCTCCGGCCCGGCGGCCGAGCGTTTGCAACGTAAGTGCGGCGTGGGCCAAACGACACTGCCCCTGCCGATCGGCTTGCAGGCCACCGACCAGTTGGTGATGGAGCTGCGGAAATACAACGGCGGGTTCGTACCCGAGGAAATCGCCGACGAACGCGGGCGACTGCTGGACCTGATGGCCGATATGCACCAATACTTCCACGGCAAGACGGCCGCCCTCTGGGGCGATCCCGATCAACTTGTCGGCCTGGGCCAACTGCTGCTCACCATCGACATCACGCCCCGATACATCGTCACCGGCACACCCGGTAAGGCGTTCCTTCGCGCGATGGGCGAAGCCCTCGAAGAACAGCGCCACCACGCCCAAGTGCGCCAGGGCGGCCAGGCCGACATGTTCCTGCTGCACCAGTGGATCAAGAACGAGCCGGTCGACCTTCTGGTGGGCAATACCTACGGCAAGTACATCGCCCGCGACGAAGGCATCCCCTTCCTGCGGCACGGGTTCCCGGTGCTGGACCGCGTGGGGCATCAGTACTTCCCCACGGTCGGCTATCGCGGCGCGATCCGGTTGCTGGAGAAGATTCTCGATCTGTTCCTGGATCGCCAAGATGCCGAGTCGCCCGAGGAATCCTTCGAGCTGGTGATGTGAGCGCCGCGCACGCCGCCCCACGGGCGCCGCATTTCGTCCCACGAGGCAGTGCCCGTGGGCCAGTTGTTTCCTTCACCGATCACCCGTCACCACTCACCACCCCGATGAGCGAACTGGAAATCCTCGACGCCCGACGACCGCAGATCCAAGTGCTCGGCACCGACCGGCACGAGATGGTCTGCGAGAAGCAAAGCCTGGCCGGCACGGTCAGTCAGCGGGCGTGCGTGTTCTGCGGATCGCGGGTGGTGCTTTACCCGATCGCCGACGCCTTGCACCTGATCCACGGGCCGATCGGTTGCGCGGCCTATACGTGGGACATCCGCGGCGCGCTCTCCTCCGGTCCGGAACTACACCGGATGAGCTTCTCCACCGACCTGCGCGAGCGCGACGTCGTCTTCGGTGGCGAGAAGAAACTGGCCCAAGCGCTCGGCGAACTGATCGACAGGTACCGCCCCAACGCGGCGTTCGTCTATTCCACTTGCATTGTGGGGCTGATTGGCGACGACGTGGAAGCCGTCTGTCGCCGGCTCACGGCCGAAAAGGGCATCCCCGTCATCCCGGTCCACTCCGAAGGCTTCAAGGGCACGAAGAAGGACGGCTATCGGGCGGCCTGCGACGCCATGATGCAACTGGTCGGCACCGGCTCGACCGAGGGCGTCGCGCCATACAGCATCAACATCGTCGGCGACTTCAACCTGGCCGGCGAAACCTGGATGATCCGCGACTACTATCAGCGAATGGGCGTGGATGTGGTGGCCACCATCACGGGCGACGGGCGGATCGACGACATCCGCCGCGCCCACGGCGCGGCGTTAAACGTGGTGCAGTGCTCCGGATCGATGATCCATCTGGCCAAAGCCATGCAGGAGGAGTATGGCGTGCCGTTCATTCGGGCGTCGTACTTCGGTATCGAGGACATGTCGAAAGCCCTATACCACGTGGCCGATTTCTTTGCCGACGCCGGCGTCAAGCGGCGTGCCGAGGAATTGATCCGCCACGAGGTGGCCGCCATCCTGCCGCAACTCCGCCAATATCGGGCCGACCTCGAGGGGCGCCGGGCGGGTGTCTACACCGGCGGAGCCTTCAAGGCCTTCTCGCTGGTCCGCGCCCTGCGCACCCTCGGCATGAAGACCGTGCTGGCCGGCTCGCAAACCGGCAACCGCGAAGACTACCGCCTGCTGGGCGAACTTTGCGACGAAGGGACCGTGCTCGTGGACGACACCAACCCCGTGGAGCTGGCCCGCTTCATGCAAGAGCAACGCATCGACCTGTTCATCGGCGGCGTGAAGGAACGTCCGATCGCGTACAAGCTGGGCATCGGCTTCTGCGATCACAACCACGAACGAAAAGAAGCCCTGGCCGGATTCGAGGGCATGGTCAACTTCGCCCGAGAGGTCCACCGCTCGGCCACCTCGCCCGTGTGGCGATTGGCCCGACAGCGAGGTGGAGTGACGAGTTGGCGAGATGAGGGGGTGAGAGAGGCATGCGAACCCCGGCCGAAATGACTTGCGTAGGGCGAGCCGAGTGAAACCAGTCCGACCACCAGACCTCAAGCATCGAGCGAACCATGGTGACCGCCGAGAAGCACACACGACCGGGCCGCATGCCCGCCTACACCGCCACGCGGAACGCGTGCAAGCTGTGCGCGCCGCTGGGGGCCTGCCTGGCGTTTCGCGGTGTCGAGGGAGCTGTTCCGTTTCTACACGGATCGCAGGGTTGCTCGACTTACATCCGCCGCTACATGATCAGCCATTTCCGCGAGCCGATGGACATCGCCTGCTCGAATTTCGGCGAGGCCACGGCCATCTTCGGCGGCAAGGAGAACCTGCGGCTGGGCCTGGATAACGTCATGCGGCAATACCAGCCGCAGCTGATCGGCATCGCCACTACCTGTCTGGCCGAGACCATCGGCGACGACGTGGGCATGTTCCTGCACCAGATCCGCCGCGAAGCGGCTGCGAGCAACCTGCCGCCGATCGTGAGCGTCTCCACGCCCGCCTACGCCGCCACGCATATCGAGGGCTTTCACGCCACCGTCCGCGCGCTGGTCAACACACTAGCCGAGCCGGCCAATGCCACTCCAACCGAGCCGGCCCACGATCCAGCCGAACACAGCGGTGAAACACCCTCAGCAGGTCACGTCAACCTGATGCCGGGCATCGTTTCGCCCGCCGATATCCGCTATCTACGCGAGTTGTTCGCCGACTTCCAGTTGCCCGTGTCCATCTTGCCCGACTACTCCGACACGCTCGACGGGCCGGCGTGGGAGGAGTACGCCCGCATCCCGCCCGGCGGAACGCCGATCGCGGAGTTTCGCCGCGCGGGAGCGGCGCGAGCGAGCATCGAGTTCGGGGCGAGCACGGCCGGTGAGTTACTCGAGCAACGATTCGGGGTCGCCCGACATCAAATGCCGATGCCGATTGGTGTTTGCCTGAGCGATGGGCTGTTCGACGCACTGGAGCGGATCAGCGGCCGACCCACCCCCGCCCGACACCAGGCGGAACGCGGCCGGCTGGTCGACGCGATGGTCGACGCCCACAAGTATGTCGCGGGCAAGCGGGCCGTGGTTTGCGGCGAGCCCGACCTGGTCGTGGGGCTGGCTGGCATGCTGGCCGAAATCGGCGTGGTGCCGGCCATCTGCGCCACGGGCGCGCGGAACGTGCGACTCGCCGAACGGCTGGCCGCGGTGATGCCCGAGATGATGTCGGACGTGGCCGTGCTCGAGGACCACGACTTCACCGAAATCGAAGAGCGTGCCGCCGGTGAACCGATCGACCTGATCGTCGGCAACAGCAAGGGCTTCAAGCTGGCCCAGCGGTTTGATGTGCCACTGGTGCGTGTGGGTTTCCCAGTCCACGACCGCATCGGCGGTCCGCGGTTGCTGCACGTTGGCTATCGCGGCGCGCAGCAGTTGTTCGACCGCGTGGCCAACGCCCTGATCGAAGCCAAGCAATCCGCCTCGCCGGTTGGATACACCTACATGTGAGAGACCCACGCCATGCCTCTCGACCTATCCCGGCATCCCTGCTTTAACGATTCCAGCCGCCATCGGTTTGGGCGAGTGCACTTGCCCGTGGCGCCGAAGTGCAACGTCCGCTGCAACTTCTGCGATCGTAAACATGACTGCGTGAGCGAGAGCCGGCCGGGGGTCAGCAGCACGCTGCTTTCGCCGCACCAGGCGGCGGCCTACCTGGACGAGGTTGTGAAGAAGTCGCCGCGGATCGCCGTGGTGGGCATCGCCGGACCGGGAGACCCCTTCGCCAATCCCACGGAGACCATGGAGACCCTCCGCCTGGTGCGCCGCAATCATCCCGAAATGCTGATGTGCGTGGCCAGCAACGGGTTGGCCGTTGAGTCCTTTGTCGAAGAGATGGCCGAGCTTGAAGTGAGCCACGTCACCATCACCGTCAACGCCGTCGATCCGGAGATCGGGGCGAAGATCTACGCCTGGGTTCGCCCGGAGAAGCGTGCCTATCGGGGCATTGAGGGGGCCACCCTCATGCTGGAACGGCAGATGGCCGCCATCGCCGCGCTGAAGCGGCACGGCATCACCGTGAAGATCAACTCGATTATCATCCCCGGCGTGAACGACCGACACATCGGCGAGGTTGCCCGACGCGTGACCGAACTGGGCGCCGACATCATGAACTGCGTGCCCCTTTGCCCGGTGGAGGGAACACCGTTCGGCGAGTTGGGCGAACCCGACGCGCTCGAGGTCGCACGAATACGGGGTGAAGCTGGCGCGCACATGTCGCTGATGCACCACTGCACGCGTTGTCGGGCCGACGCCGTGGGACTGCTCGGTCAGTCGACCACGGTCGAACTGCAAACGCTGTTGACCAATTCCGCCCGACTGCCGCGCCGCCCGGCCGAGGATCGCCCCCACGTGGCCGTGGCCACGCGCGAAGGCGTGCTGGTGAATCAGCACCTAGGCGAGGCCGAGACATTGGCCATCTACAGCCAAACCATCGACGGCCACGAACTGGTCGAGTATCGCTCCACGCCCCCGTCCGGCGGCGGCGCTACCCGTTGGCGGCAACTGGCACAATCGCTCCACGACTGTCGGGCCGTGCTGGTGGCCAGCGCCGGCAAGTCGCCCCGCGACGCGCTGGAGGAGGCCGGCATCGACGTGGTGATGATGGAGGGCCTGATCGTCGAGGGTCTCGACGCCGTGTTCGACAATCAACCCATCCGGGCCCCGCTCCGGGCCGAGCATCGTTGTGGTAGCGGCTGCTCCGGCGACGGCATGGGCTGCGGCTGACCCGTGGCAAAGTGACTTGGACCCAAGCCGACAGCCTGTTGTCGGTTCGACGACCGACGCGCAACCGACACTTACCCGACATTCAACTTCCAACCCCGAGATCCCAAATGGAAAAGCCCGAGTTTCACCTCTTTGTCTGCAACAGTTTCCGCGTCGGCGGCGATCCCCAAGGGACCTGCAACCGCAAGGGCGCCACCGGCCTGCTGCAATACCTGGAGACGGAAATCATCGACCGGGGTCTCGATGCCATGGTCTCGGCAACCGGCTGCCTGAAGATTTGCGAGAAGGGGCCGGTGATGGTCATCTACCCCGGCGGTTGGTGGTACACCGAGCTGACCGAGGAGAAGGTCGACGAGATCCTCGACGCCCTCGAGGAGGGCGCGCCGGCCGAGTCGCTGATCCTGGCCTGACGGCCCAGTGAGGATGAGTGAGGATGGCTGAATGCGGAATGATCAACACACGGCCCACGGGCACCCCGCCGTGGAAAGGGAGCCGAATTTCATCACCATGGCTACTCGCACTCCTTGGCTTGTCGACACCACCCTCCGCGACGGCGAGCAGGCGGCCGGCGTGGTCTTCTCGCCCGAGGAGAAGCTGGCCATCGCTCAGGCGCTGGCCGAGGCGGGCGTGCCCGAGCTGGAAGTCGGCACCCCGGCCATGGGCGAGAGCGAACGGAGCGTGATCCGCCGCATCGTCGGCCGCCGGCTACCCTGTCGGCTTACCGGCTGGTGTCGGGCGAAACGGAGCGACATCGACGACGCCCACGCTTGCGGGCTCGATGCGGTCCATCTCTCTTTTCCGGCCTCGCCGCTGCACATGCGGGCGTGGCGGATGACCGAGCGCGAGGTGCCGCGCCGGCTGCACGAAATGATCCATCACGCCCGCGAAGCATTCGACTTCGTCAGCGTGGGCGCGCAGGACGCCTCGCGGGCGGAGCCGCGCTTCCTCGATCGTTGTGCCCGGGTCGCTCGGGCCGCCGGGGCCGATCGCTTTCGTGTGGCCGATACCGTGGGCATCTGGTCGCCCGGCGAGGTGTCGCGTTGCGTCGCCCGGTTGCGACACACGCTTGGCAGTCGGATGGTGATCGCCTTCCACGGCCACAACGACCTGGGGCTGGCCACGGCCAACGCCCTGGCCGCCATCGAAGCGGGGGCCGAGGCGATCGACGTTACCGTGGGTGGGCTGGGCGAGCGGGCAGGCAACGCCGCACTCGAGCAACTGGTCATGGCGCTCCGCGTAACCCGCCAGCTCGTTTGCGGCATCGACCCACGACGACTCGACCCGCTGTGCCGACGGGTCGCCGAAGCGGCGGAACGCGACATCCCGGTCGACCGGCCGATCGTCGGGCGGGGTGCGTTCGCCCACGAGTCGGGCATCCATGTGGCCGCCATTGCCGACGACCCGCGAAGTTATGAACCGTTCGACCCGCGCGACGTGGGACGCAACGGACGCACGTTGGTCATCGGGCGCCACTCGGGCAGCGCGGCGCTGCGGCACATGCTCGGCGCCGACGGGATCAGCTTGGATCGAGACGAGGCGTCGCGGCTGCTGCCGATGGTGCGTTCGCTGGCCGAGCGCAAGAAGGCCCCACTATCGGCCAATGAACTGGTAGGGCTAGTCAGCGCAGCGCGTTAAGTGACGACACAGCATTCCCCTTGTCCGTGATACTGCCCATACTACACACCCCCCTTTCCGCCATGCGACTGCCCGACGACGCCCGACCCTTCATCACGCCAGTGCTCTCCCTAGTGGCGATGCTGGCGATTACGGTGGCTGCCGCCCCTTGGGCCCAGCGGCCGGTGGAGGCCGAGGATGGATCGCGCAACCCGGCCGGTCAATCGGGATCGACGCACGTGTCCTCCGAGCCCGCGTTGAATCGGCCTGCCTCCGAGCCATCGGCCGAGTTGACGGTCTTTGCCGCCGTCAGCACGACCGACGCCCTGACGGAGATCGCCACGTTGTACGAGCGGCATCACGGTTTGCGTGTTCGGCTGAACTTCGCCGCCTCGTCCACCTTGGCTCGGCAGATCGCCGCCGGCGCCCCGGCCGATGTATTCCTCTCGGCCAACCCCCGCTGGATGGACTACCTTGGCGAAGAGGAGTTGCTCGACGACGAGTCGCGCCGCGATCTGCTCGGTAATCGGCTTGTGCTGATCGTGCCGAAGGCGGCCCCCCTGCCCTTCTCGATCGACGGCGAAAAGCCACTCGGCGAGCGACTGCCCGGACGGCTGGCCTTGGGCGATCCGGAGCACGTGCCGGCCGGAATGTACGCCGCCGAGGCGTTGCAGTCGCTCGGATGGGAGCAGTCCGTGCGCGGCAAGATGCTCCCCTGCCCGAATGTGCGGATGGCGTTGGCGGCGGTCGAGCTGGGCGAAGCAGCCGCGGGCATCGTGTACGCCACCGACGCGGCCATGTCGCGGAAGGTCGACCTGCTCGGTGTGTTCCCGGAGCAGACCCACTCGCCGATCCGCTACCCGGTGGCGTTGGTCGGTTCGGTGAGTGAATCCGCGGTTCGTTTTCTGCAGTACCTCGGCTCGACTGAAGCGAGAGAGGTGTTCGATCGCCACGGTTTCATCACGCTGCCCGAGAAGGCGACCCACTATGTTCACCAGCCTTAGCCCCGCGGAATGGGAGTGCCTTGTCCTTTCGCTCCAGGTGGCCCTTTGCGCGGCGGCGGCCACGGCCATAGCGGGCGTGCCCACCGGTTGGCTGCTCGCGCGAAAGTCGTTCCCCGGCAAGTCGGCCTTGGACGCCGTGGTTCACGCACCGCTGGTGCTGCCGCCGGTGGCCATCGGCTATCTGCTATTGCTTACACTGGGGCGAAAAGGCTGGGCTGGCGGCTGGCTCTGGGAGCGGTTCCACCTGGGCGTCGCCTTCACCTGGTGGGCGGCCGTGATTGCCTCCGGTGTGGTCGCTTTCCCGTTGGTGGTGCGTTCCGTGCGACTGGCCGTCGAACTGGTCGACCCGCGACTGGAAGAAGCAGCCGGCACGTTGGGTGCCAACCGCTGGCGCGTCTTCACCACCGTCACCCTCCCGCTGGCGATGCCCGGGGTGGCGGCGGGGGTGGTGCTGGCCTTCGCCCGCAGCCTGGGCGAGTTCGGCGCGACGATCACCTTCGCCGGCAATCTGGCTGGACAGACGCGTACCCTGCCGCTGGCCGTTTACACGTCGATGCAGCTTCCCGGCGGCGAAACCGGGGCGATGCGGCTAGTGATGATCTCCGTATTGCTCTCGGTGGGGGCAATTTGCGTCTCGGAATGGATGGCCCGACGCCGACCGAACTAGCACCAATAGAGTCGAGTAGTCAACCTGGACGAGCGTGGTCAACCTGGACGAGACTAACTCCCGCTGAATCCTTCGCCCCGTCCGTGCTTCGGTGGTGGACCACGTCCAGGTGAATGGCGTCCGTCGGACGATTGAAGGTTGCATTGCTAATGAACGGATGAACGGGGTTGGGATAGCTCGACTCAGCAGAAAAATTCGGATTTCAGCCCAACCGGCCCCTTCTGTTCTCGGAAGCGCGAACATTGGCTGCGCCGGCATCAATAAGTATCGCCAATAACTCAACACGCGAATTCCCAACCCACTGTATCATGCTGGAAATCGATATCACGCTCCCGCGCGACGCCTTCCGCTTGGAATTGTCGTGCCGGCTCGCCGCGCGGACCACCGGGGTCTTCGGGCCTTCCGGGGCGGGCAAGACGAGTGCGCTGCTGGCCGTGGCCGGTCTGCACCGTCCGGAGCGCGGACGGATCGTGCTCGATGGTCGCGTGCTGTTCGACGATCGGCGTGGGATTCATCTGCCCCCGCATCGGCGCGAGATTGGCGTGGTGTTTCAAGACAATCGCCTGTTCCCGCACTACACGGTTCGTCGGAATCTGCTCTATGGCTCTCGATGGAAGCGGCATCTTCGTCGCGGAAGCCAGAGATTCGCTTTCGAGCAGATCGTCGACTTGCTCGAGCTGCGTCCCCTGCTCGGCCGGCCGACGCCCGGCCTCTCCGGGGGCGAGCAGCGACGCGTGGCCCTGGGTCGGGCGTTGCTCGGTTCGCCGCGATTGCTGCTGCTGGACGAACCGCTCGCCGGCGTGGACCATCGCCGGCGGGCCGACATCCTGCGGTTGCTGCGACGCGTGCAAGATGAACTGCACGTGCCCATGCTACTGGTGAGCCACGAATTAGGCGAGATTCTCCACCTCACCGACGAACTGGTAGTGCTCGACCGGGGGGCGGTGGCCGGCGCGGGCCGACTGACTGATCTGATCCACCAACCGCGACCCTTGGCCCTGATCCACGGCGGGGGTCTGCTGAACGTCGTGCGACTCGCGGTCCGCGAACATCGGCCAGACGAAGGCCGATCGCTACTGGACGTGCGCGCCGCCCCCGAAAAGCCACATGGCGAAACGTCGCAGCGTGAAACGCCGCGCGGGGAAACAGCGTGCGGCGAAACATCGCGCGGCGAAAAGTCGCGGGGCGCGGTGGGGGCCGGCGAAACGCCCGCACGTCGGCCGCCCCTGCTGAGCGGTCCCCTGCTGGCGGATCAGTCGCCCGGCGCGGGGGTCGACGCCGTGCTCCGACCGGAGGACATCGCCCTGGCGCTGGCGCCGATCGAACACACGTCGATGCAAAACCAGCTTCGCGGCCGCGTGCGGCGGATTGTCGAGGCCCTCGACGCGACCCTCTGCCTGGTCGACGTGGGTTTCCCCTTGTTGGTGGAAGTGACGGCCAAGGCGATCAGCGACCTCGATTTGCGGCCCGGCAAGGACGTGTGGTGCCTGTTCAAGACCCGCGCGCTGCAATGCGTGGCGATAACGGGGCAAAGGACGTCAGCGCGAGAAACCGCCCCGTTTCCCGGCCCGTCTTTCGGAACGCTTCCCGCCGCACTTCCCGCAGTTAGTGCCAGGGCGGTTTCTGAAGGCGGCGATCTGGCGTCCGAAAGCCGCTCGGCTAGCCCACCAGGAGGATTGCAAAGTCGATTTCTTCCGTCATTGCGGGCAATCCTCCCGTCATTCCCGAGAAGCTTGCGCCCGCGAAAGCGGGGGTCGGGAATCCAGTGATCCGTTCCAATTCCCTGGATTCCCGCATGCGTGGGAATGACGTGGGACGGCTCAACGCCTGCGGGGGCTTCCCCCATCGCGGGAAAAGGGCTAGACTACGAAGTTTCCAGCGCCACGGAACCTCCTCCCCCGCAGTGGGGGCGGCATCACCAGAGGCTGCCGGCAAGACCAACTCGGGAGCCAGCAGCCGGGAGTAGCAAGAAATGGCCAAAACCAAAAGCAAGAAAAAGAAGGCCGAGACGGTCTTCCTCGTCTGCGAGGAAACGGGCGATTACAACTATGCGCTGCGGCGCAAGCCGGGCGGCGAGAAACTCCGCCTGAAGAAGTATTGCCCACGCCTGCGCAAGCACACGCTGCACGTCGAGAAGAAGAAGTAGCAGCCGCTTGGCCGGCCGCTGGTTGGACAAACTCGGGCGGCCGGCCCTCCGAATCCCCCCCCCGCCGCTGGCAACCTCATCCGGTCGGCCCGGGCAGCCGGCGGTGGATGTTGCGTCTCCTCCGACCATGCAAAGCAGAAACTGGCGCATTCAGCCGTACGATGCCGGACGCGTGGCCGATCTGGCCCGCGCGGCCGACGTCTCGCCCGTCGTGGCCGGCTTGTTGCTCGGGCGGGGCTTCGACGACCCCCGCCGGATCAAGGCCTTTCTGGATCCCAAGCTCACCTTCCTCCGCCCCCCGGAGGAATTGCCCGGCTGCCAGGCGGCGGCCGAGGCCCTGCATCGGGCGATCGAAGCCCGACGGCGGATCGTCGTCTATGGCGATTACGACGTCGACGGCATGAGCGGCACCGCGGTGCTCTACCTATGCCTGCGACTGCTCGGGGCCGACGTAGGCTACTACATCCCGCACCGGATGGACGAGGGCTACGGGCTGAATGATGAAGCCCTGGCTGAACTGGCCAGCCGCGGCACGCAAACCATCGTAACCGTCGACTGCGGCATCACCAGTTGCGCGCAAGCCCGAAAAGCCCGCGAACTCGGGTTGGAGTTGATCATCACGGATCACCACCAGCCGGACGCGGAGTTGCCCGACGCCGCGGCGCTGGTCCACCCGGCCCTACCCGGCACCGAGTACCCCTTCGCCGGGCTCAGTGGCTCGGGCGTGGCGTTGAAGCTAGCCTGGGCCCTCTGCCAGCAGGCCGCGGGGGCGAAGAAGGTCGGGCAGCGGATGCGCAATTTCCTCTTGCAGGCCGTGGGGCTCGCCTCGCTGGGCACCGTGGCCGACGTGGTGCCGCTGGTCGACGAAAATCGCGTGCTCGTGCGCCATGGTTTGGTTAGCCTGGCCAATCAGCCCACGCTGGGCATCGCGCGGCTGATGAAGCTGGCCAAAGTCGAGCCCTCGCATCCGCGCGGGGGCAGCCCCTCGCTCTCGGCCGAGCACGTGGCCTTCCAACTGGCGCCCCGGCTGAATGCCGCCGGTCGGCTGGGGCAGCCACTGCTGGGCGTGGAACTGCTGGTGACCGACCGCCCGGAGCGGGCCGAGGAACTGGCCGCCTACATCGATCGGCTCAACGAGAATCGCAAAACCCTGGAGCTGCGCGTTCGGCGCGCGGCGATCAAACAGGCCGAAACCCAGTTCGACCCCAAAAACGACCCCGCGCTGGTGCTGGCCGATCGGGGCTGGCATCCCGGGATCATCGGCATCGTGGCCGGACGACTCGCCGAGAAATACCACCGCCCGGTCGTCCTCGTGGGGCTCGACGAGACGGGCGTGAAACCCGGCGCCGGCTCGGCTCGCAGCGTGCCCGGATTCAACCTGCATGAAGCGCTCGCCCAGTGCGACGATCTGTTGCTCAGCCACGGCGGTCATGCCGCGGCCGCCGGGTTGAAGGTGGAAGAAGCGCGCTTGCCCGCCTTTCGCGAGGCGTTTTGCGAGACGGCCGCGCGGGCAACCGCGGGCGGCCAGGCACGCCCCGATCTGCTGATCGACGGCGAAGCCCCGCTCAGCGCATTCACCATGCAGGCGGTCGAGCAGATCGAGTCGCTGGCCCCCTTCGGCGAGGGTAACCGGCGGCCCGTGCTCTGCGCCTCCGGTGTAACGCTCGACGGCGAGCCGCGCACCATGGGCGGAGGCGATCGGCACCTGTCGCTTCGGCTGCGGCAGGATCGGGCCGGTTTCCGCGCGGTGGCCTTCGATTGCGCCGACTGGGCCGAGCCCCTCGCGCGCCAGGGCCAACCGTTCGAGATCGCCTTCCACCCGATGATCAATCATTTCAACGGCCGGCGAAACGTGGAACTGCAACTGCTCGACTGGCGGCCAACTCCCGGGTAAGAGACCTCAAACTTGGGCTGTTGGGCGTTGGGCAATCGCCGTAGGTCAACCGCCGCCAATCCGGGAGCGATTCGACCCTGGCCGGGGACGAAACGTCTCGCCCTCGCGTTCCGCCGTCGCAACACAAGGGGAAGCGGAGAATGAGCGACGACTATCGGAACGATCGTGCCCGCATGGTCCGCGACCAGATCGAACGCCGCGGCATCAGCGACGAGCGCGTGCTTTCGGCCCTGCGACGCGTGCCCCGCGAGGCGTTCCTCCCTCCCGCGCGGCGCCATTTGGCCTACAGCGATCAAGCGCTGGAGATCGAGTGCGGGCAGACGATCAGCCAACCTTACATCGTGGCCCTGATGACCGAGGCCGTCGCGCCGGGCCCAAACGATCGCGTGCTGGAGATTGGCACGGGCAGCGGTTACCAGACGGCCGTTCTGGCGGAACTGGCCGCCGAGGTGGTGACGCTGGAACGGCACGCGGCCCTCTCCGAAGGCGCGCGGCAACGGCTCGACGCGCTCGGCTATCGGAACATCGATTTCGAGGCTGGCGACGGCACGCTCGGCTGGCCGGATCGGGCACCCTACCAGGCGATCATCGTCACGGCGGCCGCGCCGACATGCCCGCCGCCACTGGCCGAACAGCTTGCCGAGGGCGGCCGACTGGTGATCCCCGTGGGCAATCGCGAGATGCAAACCCTGCGTGTCTTCCAGCGCGAGGGCGAGCGAATCCAGTCCAATGCGCTTTCGCCCTGCCGCTTCGTGCCGCTAGTGGGCGCGGAGGGCTGGCCGGAGTGAGACGCGTGGCCACCGCCCCCGGGGGCCACTCGCTCCCGGTCCCTCGCCGCCGATGTGGGCGGCATCACAGCTCATGCCGCGCGGCGCCGCACCGCGGCCAGGCTGCGAATCTCATCGTGGGCAATCCGCCGCGTCACCACGCGACCGCCGGGCAACAACCCCTCGACGAAAACCTGCGTCCCCTCGTGCAGCAAACGGGGCACAAAGAACCAGCTTCGGGCGAGTTCTCGCGGATCGAGACGAGCCGAAAAGATCAGCAAATCGGCTGCTCCCGAAGCGTTCGCGGCCGCGGGCAACAGGGCGAGCGGCTCGCCGGGCAACAGCCGCACCCGAGCACCCGTGGCGCCGAGCATGCGATGCGCTAGCTTCAGGTTCACCCCCGGACCGTCCGAGCAGCGACGCGACTCGAACTGATCCAGTCCCGTGTAGTGGATCGACTCGTCCGGGCTGCACAGGCCGGCCATCTCCAACATGCGGACGGCGCGTTGAGCCGTGCCAATGCCCACCTCGACGATCCGCCGCGCCCCCTGCTGGCGGATCGCGCGGTAGATCACCCGATCCGACTTTGGCCGGGAGAAATAGGATAAATAGAATCTCTGGAGCGAGTTGCGAAACTGCACGGTGACCCTCCTGCCCCATCAGCCAAAATGCGTTTGCAGCCGCCGAAGCCAGGCTGCCGCGTGGAAAAAGCCAAACGCAAGACACATTTCGCGCGGAGAACGCCTAATGTGAAAGAACTCAATGTTTCGCTTTAGATGTCGGCATCCCGACCGGGCCGGGTTCACTCAATCTCGCCAACCGGGCCGATCCAGCTGGCGCGCAGGATAACCGTCCACGGAGAACCGCCCCTTCCGGTCCGTAAAGAGACAGGTCCGATTCCCTGGATTCCCGCGTGCGCGGGAATGACGCCCACGACGGCAAATTGCTAACGGCTTGACACCTGGATTCCCGCGTGCGCGGGGATGACATCTTGTTGGTCCATTCCGGGCCCAGCGGACTTTGCAATTCTCCCGACACCAATGCCGGGCCTGTTGCCGTTGCCGACCGGCCCATGGTAGACTTGTTCGGCAACGCGTGCGGCAGCGAGACCGGCGAGATCATCCGCGTCCGTCGGCGCGACCTCATCGATGGGTATCACCCACCGCCGGAGGATCCGGCCCTGCCGGCGTGATCCCCGGGGCACCGGGTGTAACTCGTCGTTAACTGGAACGGAAGGGAGACCGCAAACCCGATGATCAATCTTCAGCAACCGTTTCATGTGTTCTCGGCTTCCGATGTGCGGACGGCATTGCCCATGCCAGAAGCGGTGGACGCGATGAGGGGGGCGTTGCGGGAACTGTCGACCGGCCAGGTCGTGGTCCCCCTGCGGACACACATGGAGCTGACCGAGCAAGAGGCCGACGTGCTGGTCATGTCGGCCTACAGCCCGCGCTTGGATCACATCGGGTTAAAGGTGATCACGCTGCACCCCGACAACCCGGAGCGAGGCTTGCCGTTCATTCAAGCCACGGTGATGCTCATCGACGCCGATCGGGGGAGCCCCTTGGCCGTGATGAGCGGCGCGGTGCTCACGGCCATTCGCACGGGCGCGGCTTCCGGCGTGGCCACCGAGGTGCTCTCGCGTCCCGACTCCAAACACGTGGCCGTCTTTGGCGCGGGTGTGCAGGCGATGACCCAGCTGGAAGCCGTCTGCGCGGTCAGAAGCATTCGCTCGGCGGCCGTGTTCGACCTTGATCAGACTCGGGCGGCCACGTTCGCCCAACGAATGGCCGACGCGCTAAAGATCACCATCGCACCGGCGGTGACGCCCAGCGCGGCGCTGGCCGACGCGGATATCGTCTGCACGGCCACGACCGCGCGGACACCGGTTTTCGACGATCGGGACATCGCCCCGGGCACCCACATCAACGCCATCGGGGTTTACAAGCCGGACGAGCGGGAGATCCCCGCCGCCACGGTGGCCCGCGCGCGCGTCGTGGTGGACGAGCGGAACGCGGCCTGGGCGGAAGCGGGCGAACTGATCCAAGCCCGCGACGAGGGACTGATCGACGGCTCGCACATTCACGCCGAGGTGGGCGAGATCCTGGCGGGCGGGAAATCGGGCCGGCAATCGGACGACGAGGTCACGCTGTTCAAGTCGGTGGGCGTGGCCAACGAGGACCTCTCGGCCGCCCACGTCGTGCTCGCCCGCGGGACCAAGCTGGGGCTGGGCTCGAGCGTTTCGTTGTAACACCCGGCCAGCCCTATGCCGGCCGTGAGCACTGTGCCGGCCGTGAGCACTGTGCCGACCGGGTGCACTGTGCCGACCGGGGACTGCTCCCCTTGCCGGACGTGAGCGGCGGAAACGCCTGGGGGCCGCCAGGGCACGGCTGGACGAGCCCGCCGTGCCACGCCCTATTCAACAAGCGGTTAGAACCCGTAGCGGACCATCCACTCCAGCACGACCGACTCGCCGGGCTCGGTGGGACCGACGTCGGCGTCCGGGATTTGCCCCTGTCGGCTGTCCATGTAAAGCGTCTTCCACCAGGCCACTTCGAAACCAGTGAGCAGTTGGTCGGTTACGTCGAAGCTCACGTTGCCGAAGATGAAGTGGTTGTAGCTGCGGCCGACGAGCAAGTCGTTGTCGTTCGGGTCGTCCAGGCCCGCACCGCCGTGCAGGTGTAGGCGCGAGGTCAGATCGTAGCCAACGTCGAACCAACCGCCCGACGAACGAATGGGTACCCGCAGGCAGGGGCAAACACCCTGGCCAATGCCGCCGAGGAATGGGCTGAGATTGGCCCCGGTGAACAGTTCGGCCTTGACCATCAAGCGTTCGGTGATGGGGGCCTTCAGGTCGATATTGAACGACCAGGTTTGGAAGCGGGCGTCGTCCTCGGGCGGCAGGTTGAGCGGCGGCGGGCCGGCGGTGGTGAAGTCGAAACCCGTCTCGCCGATGTGGCCCGACACGCCCAACTCGACTGGACGGCCGTGGCGGCGGTCGCCCAGCGTCCAACCCAAGCGGCCTTCGACCACGGGCCAACCGGCCGGTTCGCGGTCCACGCCGGAGGTGGTCGAGAAGTCGGGCACGATATCCTGAGCCAGGGCGAACTGCGCGGTCAGCAGCGAGTAGTCGGAGAAGTCCATGTAGCGTTCCACGCGGAACTGGGCCCGACGGTAGCCGATGTTACCCCCGTCCCAGCCGACCGAATAGTTGAGCATGCCTGGATAGAGTGGCGAAAAGACGTCCCACGTCTGCCCCACCAGCACCATGTAGCGTTCGTTCTTGGCTTGCCAGTAGGCATGGCGGAGCAACACCGTCGGCCGGTTTTCGGTGGCGCTGGTAACGGGGCTCTGGAAGTCGATCTCCAACTTGGCCGAACTCACCGCGCAATCGAAGAAGGGGATTCGCGGGCCGGCCACGTCGATGCCGAAGCGGGACCGACGGGCATCGATAATGAAGGCATTCTCGCCCTCGACTTCTTCCGACGGCACGTAGACGGTATACGGGCCGGGCGTGGTGCGATGGGTCTGGTAAAGCATGTCCGCCCAAAAGTAACCATAAGGCACGATCCGGAAGTTGCCCTTGGTGAAGGTGAGCCGCTTCATCTCCGCCTTTAGTTCGCCCCAAGTGAAATAGTCCGCGTCGGCGACCGGAGCGCGGCCATGCATGCTCGCGGGCGTGACTTCCAGGGTGGAGTCGTCGGCGTTCCGTCCCGCACTGTCGGCGCCCACTTGCGGAAGACGGACCGGCTGCTGGCGCAGGTGCTCCAACTCGGCCCTTAGGGCGTCGGTCTCGGCTTCGAGACGGGCCATGCGCTGGACCATCGCTTCGCCAATCGGGCGGTCGGTGGCGACCGCCCGGGTGGCCCCGGCCGACATGCTTGCAACAACGAGAAGACTGCCCGCGAGGGTGGCAAGAAAACGCCTCATCGCACCGCTCCCTTCCGTGGTATGGCACAGGCGGATCCATTCCGCCGCTTGTCCGTTATTCGTTTCCCGCGCCGACGCCCGATGCCCCCGCAAGCGCAGAACCGAGGGCTGCGGGAAATCCGGTCGCGCGGTGCTTTGTGTGAGTATCGTCCGAGCGGCGACGGCCCCTTGACAAAATGAAGAAACGGCACAAGCGGCGTGCCTTTCACCGCCCGCAAAGTCTACGGGGACCACGCAAGCCGAACCTGCGTCGGCGGTTGCTTCCACCTCGGCGTCGGCATTTGTTAGCGGAGTGTTGACACCTGCACCGGGGGCGGTTCCATTGGCGCTCCGCCGGGGGTAGACTAATGGCGTTTTCGCTTGGCGAATTTCACGTTCACTCGGCAAATTTCACGCCTTCTTGAAGCGAAGTCGGGGCCCTCGGGAGCCGGAGGCGACGCGACCGTCCGACGCATGGCCATCGGGCGGGGTCGCCGCTCCGCGGCCGATTTCAGTCCCGGCGCGATCGGAGAACCCATGAGAGACGTCGTCAGCCTTGTGTTGGGTGGCGGGCGCGGCACGCGGCTCTATCCGCTCACCAAGTTTCGGTCCAAACCGGCCGTGCCCATCGCGGCTAAGTACCGGTTGATCGATATCCCGCTGTCGAACTGCATCAGCAGCGGGCTAAACCGAGTGTACGTGCTCACCCAGTTCAACTCGGTGAGCCTGCACCGACACATCCGCCGAACCTACACCTTCGACCCGTTCGACGGCGGGTTTGTCGAGATCCTGGCCGCCCAGCAAACACTCGGCAGCGTCGAGTGGTATCAGGGAACCGCCGACGCCGTGCGGCAGAACCTCAGCTACATCAAGCGCCGCGATACAAAGTACGTGCTGATCCTCTCCGGCGATCAGCTCTACCGAATGGACTTCCGGGAGATGATCGCCACGCACCAGCAGTCCAACGCCGACGTGACCATCGCCGCCGTGCCCGTCCATGCCCGCGATGCGGCCGGATTGGGGATCATGCGACTGGACGACACCGGCCGCGTGGTCGGGTTCTTGGAGAAGCCCAAGACCGAGGAGGAACTCCAGCACGTGCGAACCGATCCGGCCTGGATCGATCGGCGGGGAATCGAAAGCGGCGGTCGCGATTGCCTGGCCAGCATGGGCATCTACCTGTTCAACCGCGACACGCTGCTGGAGGTATTGGAGAAGACCGATTATCAGGACTTCGGCAAGGAGGTCTTTCCTGCCTCGATCCGCTCGCGGCACGTGCAGGTCCATCTATTCGACGGCTACTGGGAAGACATCGGGACGATCCGCTCGTTCTACGAAGCCAACCTGAACATGGCCTCGCCAACGCCGCCTTTCGAGCTGGCCACCCCGGGCGCGCCGGTCTACACGCGCCCACGATTCCTCCCACCCACGCTGATCGAAGGGGCCACGGTGAAAGGCAGCCAAATTGCCGATGGTTGCGTCATCGGCGAAGGGGCACAAATCGAGAACAGCGTCATCGGCTTGCGCTGCCTGATCGGGCCGGGCACCGTGGTGCGAAATTCGATCCTCATGGGAAACGACTTCTACGAAAGCAGCCAGGATCTCGACGACGACGTGGCCGAGGGCCTCCTGCCGGTCGGTATTGGCGAGGGCACGGTGATCGAGGGCGCCATCGTCGACAAGAACTGCCGCATTGGCAAGAACTGCCGCATCGTCAACGACAGCAACGCCGCCGATACCGAGGAAGAACCCTGGGGCGTGGTCCGCGACGGCGTGGTCGTCATTCCCAAGGCGGCCACCCTGCCGGACGGCTGGAAGATGCCGAAATAACCCGACCGGCCCCGCTCCCAAATCGGCAACTCCGCGGCGGAAACAAACCGCGGCTGAAAAAACTTGGTCCCTTACACCGCGGCCGGTTCCGCCACGGGGCGTTCCGGCTCCTCGGCGGCGGTCATCTCCTGCGTGCGGCGTCCCAGCAGGCGGGCGGAGCGCATCTTCAGGTCCATCGCCAGGCTAAACATCGTCGGCACGATCAGCAGTGTCGTGGCGGTGGAGACCAGCAATCCGCCGAGCACCACCGCGCCGAGCCCTCGATAGAGTTCACTGCCCGCCCCAGGGAACAGCACCAGCGGGCAGAGGCCCAACACGGTGGTGGCCGTGGTCATGAAGATCGGCCGGATGCGGATCCGCACGCTTTCCAGGACCGCCCGGTCCGGCGCCATTTGCTCGTCGCGCATGTGATTGAGCGCCTGATGGACAATCAGGATCGGGTTGTTGACCACCGTGCCGATGAGGATCACGAAGCCGAGCATGGTGAGCACATCGAGCGTTTGCGGCGTGGTGTATGGCCAGAAGGCGAGGTAGACGTTCACGGCCCAAAGCCCGATCAGTCCGCCCACGGCGCCCAGCGGCACGGAGAGGATGATCACCAGCGGATAGAGCCACGACTCGAACAGCGCGGCCATCAGCAGATAGGTGATCAGCAGTGCCAGCACGAAGTTCCATCGCAGGGCGTTCCAGGTGGCCCGGAGCTTGTCGGCCGTTCCGGCGAGGGTCATCTGATAGGCCCCGCCCAACTCGCCGCTCTCGAAACGCGGCTGGATGATGTTCTGCTCGATCCGCTCGATCGCTTCCTCCAGCGGCAGATCAAGCGGCGGGGTGACCTCCAGGGTGATCGCCCGCTGCCGCTCGCGGCGATTGATCTGTTCCGGGCCGCCGGCCAGATCGACTCGGGCTAGGCCCTCGATTTGGCTGAGATCGCCGGTGGGCGTGGCCACCGGCAGATCGGCGATATCCTGCGTGCGCTCGGCGAACGACGGGGCGCCGACGATCGTCAGGTCGATCTTATCGCCTTCTTTGTAATAGTCGGTGGCGTAGGCGCCGTCGATCAGCGCATCAACCGCGTAGCCCAGTTCGTTGGTGGGCATCTGCATGTCGCTCGCCTGCTTCGGCTTGCGGATCACGTGGACCTCGGGGCTGCTGAGGTCGAGGCTGGGGCGAGGTAGCGTTCTCGTCCCCGGCGGCATGACCTCCTGCAACTGCCCCATGATCTCCTGCCCCATGGCGACCAGCCGTGGCAAGTCGGGCCCGGAAATCTCGACGTCGATCTTCCGGCCCGATCCCAACTCGGAGGAGAACAATGACCGCTGCGACGCGATGGCGAAGGTGCCCGGCAGTTGCCCGGCCTTGGCCTGCATCACGCCGACCAGCTGCCCCACGCGTTGCGACTGCATGGCGCGGGTACCCATCAGCACGCGACGCGGTGAGGCGACGAAGAAGTAATCGGCGATGGCAGGCTTGTCCATCGCGGCGGCGTCTTCGGGATCGACGTTCCAGAGCGGCTCGGTGGCTTCCTCCAACTGGCGGCCCATCTCCAGCGTCTTGTCGACGTTGTAACCCGGCGGCGGCAGCAGCACGGCGATGACCAGGTTCCGATTGCCCGCAGGCAGGTACTCCACCTTGGGCATCATCAGCCAGCTTAGGCCCAGCGCCACGGCGACAAACCCCAGTACGACGGTCCAGCGGAGCCAGTGGCGTCGCTGGACGGCCCCGTTCACGTGGACCACATGGTTGACGAAGCGTTCCGCCAGCCGGTCGGCCAGCCGAAGCGGCGGCGCGAGCAGCGCGGCGAGCCGACCCCCGACACCGTGCCGGTGTTTCCCCGCGTCGTTGGCGCGGCGGTCGTCTTCGGAAGCGACAGACGCCCTGGCAGCGACCGGGTCACCGGCCGCGACAACCTCGTCGGCGAATCCTTCCCGGTCGTCATCCGCGTGTCCAAAGCCGTTGTCGAACGCGTGCTGGGCCGAAAGGTCCTCGCCGTGCTGCTCGGCATAGCCCTCATCGTTGCCGTCGCCATCTTCTTCATCTTCTTCGTCGATCGACGTCCCGCGACGCCGGCGCAGCAGTCGGGCGGAGGCGGTGGGGATGACCGTGATCGAGACGATCAGCGAGAGCCCCACCGCACAACTGATGGCCAGGGCGATGTCGCGGAACAGTTGCCCGGCTTCCTCTTGCACGAAGAGCACTGGCAGGAAGACGGCCAGCGTGGTGAGCGTGGAGGCGACAACCGCTCCCCACACCTCGGTCGCTCCGCGGACGGCGGCCTTCAGCGGATTGTCGCCCATCTGCGAGTGCCGATAGACGTTCTCCAGCACCACCACGGCGTTGTCGACCAGCATGCCCACGGCGAAAGCCAGCCCGGCCAGACTGATCACGTTCAGCGAGCGGTCCATCAGGTTCAGCAGCAGGAACGTCCCGATCAGACTCGTGGGGATGGCGATGGCGATCACGATCGTCGAGCGCCAGCTTCGCAGGAACAGCAGCAACACGCCGATGGTGAGCACGCCACCGATGATGATGTTCCACTGCACCAAATCAACCGAGGCGTAGATGTAGTCGGTTTCGTCGTAAACCTGAATCAGCTCCAGCCCCCGCTGGGCCAACAGCGTGCGGTTCAGTTTCGCGTTGGCCTCCTTGAGCCCGTCCATCGCGTCGAGCACATTGGCTCCGGTCTTCCGCACGGCGTTAATGGCGATGCAGGTGGTACCGAAGTTCCGCACCACGGCCGTCGGCTTCTTGAAGCCGGGGGCCACGTCGGCCACGTCGCGAACGTAGACCGGTTCGCCTTGGTCGCCTTGAGCGACAATCACATCGCCCACCTGCTCCGGCGAGCGGAGGCGACCCAGCGTGCGGACCACCCAGCGGCGTTTGCCTTCCCAGACGTCGCCGGCCGAGATATCGCGGTTTTCCTCTTGCAACGCGCGGCGGAGGTCCGCGATCGTCAGCCCCCGCGCGGCCAGCCGTTGCGGATCGACCGTCACTTGCAGTTCTTCTTCCCGGCCACCGTAGACGTTCGCGTTGGATACGCCATCAACCCGCTCGAAACGGGCTTCGATGAAGTCCTCGGCGAAGCGTTTCAACTCGGGCACGTTCACGTCGGTCGGCATCAGCGGGGCGATCAGCTCCCGTAGCTCGGGATGTTCCTCCCAAAGCTGTTGCAGTCGCCGGGTCCGCAACCCCACGTTATGCGCCCGGCGGGCCGGTTCCAGCAGTTCGGCCACCTGGGCGTGCTTCTGCTGCAAGGCGGCGATCTCCTCGCGCGACGCCACCCGCGGACGGAGAATGAACCAGGCGATGGCATTCGCCCGCGGGTCGGAAGTCGAGATGACCGGCTCCTTAGCCTCCTCGGGGTATTCCTCGACCTGCTGCAAGCGCGAGTTCACCTTCAGCAGGGCCTCGCTCAGATCGGTTCCAACGGCAAACTCGAGGGTGATCGTGCCCTGCGAATCGGCGCACTCCGCCGTCATCTTGGTCATCCCCTCGACGGCCTTCAGTTGCTCCTCCTGCTCTTGGACGATCTCGCGCTCGACCTCGGTGGGGCTCGCCCCGGGCCATCGCGTCTCGATCGAAATCTTCGGGATCTCGACCTCGGGCGTCAGCTGCATCGGCATCGCCATGAATGAAATCAGCCCGAACAGCACGAGCAAAATCGCGCCGACGGCCACTTTCACCGGGTTATGCACGAAGGCGTCGATTAGCCACATGGGAGGATTGAAAGGCGAGGAGTGAAACGAGTGATGGGGTGAGGGAGGTTAGCTCGTGGTGGGACCAACTGCCGGAAGGGAATCCGCGGCGGTCTTGGGGGCTTTCGGGGCCCGGCCATTGGCACGGCGAAACGACTCCATGACGAAGCAAATTCAGGACAAAACTACTCCACGACGATCAACGGCCCGCCGGGAGTCACGCGCTCGTTGCCGACCACCACCACGGGATCGCCCGGCTTCAGCGCGCCGCGGACCTCGATCATCCCCTCGACCGCCGCGCCCAACTCCACCGGCACGGCTCGGGCAATGTGGGCCGGCCCGCCGCCGGCCGCGCTTGGCGGGGGACCCTGGGCGGGTGGCCCACCAGGCGACTTGTCCGCCGCCTCGGGAACGAAGACCGTGGGGCTGCGGCCGCCCAGTACCACCGCGTCCTTGGGCACCAGCAACACCGGCTCGGCCGATCCAACCGAGAGCGCCACGCGGGCAAACATTCCGGGCTGAAACACCGGACCGCCCCCTTCGCTCGTATTCTTCAGTGCCACTTTCACCGGAAAGCTGCGCGAACGCCGGTCCGCCTTCGGCACCACGGCAGCCACCTCGGCCGTCCATTGTCGCGTGGGGCGGGCGTCGAGCGTAACCCGCGCCGGCATACCCACGCGTACCCGCGAGATGTAACGTTCCAGCACCGGGATCTCGATTTCGACGGTGTCCACATCGACTATCTCGACCACCGGCGCGCCCAGGGCGATCCACTGCCCCACTTCGGTGAACTCGTCGGTCACGTAACCGTGGAAGGGAGCACGGATCGTGTGCTCCTCGATCTCGTCTCGCAAGTGATTGACCACCTCCCGTTGAACCTGGACGCGTGCGCGGGCTTGGGCGATCTTCTCTTTTCGCGGGCCGGCAACGGCCAAGTCCCAGGCGGCCTTCGCTTCCAGATAGCGCTGCTCCGCCCCCTGCGCGGCCGAGCGGACCTCTTGCAGCTCATCCTCGCTGGTGGCGTTCCGCGCGTAAAGCGATTCGCTACGACGCAACCGCGCGGCGGTGTACTTCTTCAACGCCTCGGCGGCCAGCACCCGGGCTTTGGCCTGCTCGATTTCCTCCGGGCGGGAACCATTCTCCAACTCGGCCAGTTCCTGCTGGCGCAGCTCCAGTTCCGCTTCGGCGCCGGTCAATTCGATTTCCAGATCGCGGGTGCGAAGCCTGGCCAGCGGCTGGCCTTGGTCCACTTCGTCTCCTTCGTCGACGAGGAACTCCTCGACCCGATCACCCACCGCACTGCCGACGGTGCTTTGCCGCTTGGGCATCACCGTGCCGACGAAGGTGTGACCACGCGAGACCTCCCGCTGCAGCACCTCGGCCGTGCGCACCCGAACAGGGCGGCCCTGGGCCGGGCAAACGCGCGGCGTCGAGAAAACCAGCATGGCGGCCACGCCAACGGCCACAACCCCGGCACTGAGGCTCGAAAAGGGACCACGCGCAGGCAGATCGTTCGCCGAGCGCCCGGCCGAAGCCGACCATCGGACCACCCACCGCTGGCGTGGCGCGGCCGGCTGGCGTGGCGTGGTGGGAGTGCCTCTTGGAAGCTGCATCTCGTTCAATCCCCTGCTACTGTCCCGGGAGCAAGTGGCGATTTCAGCCGGAATTGGCAAAAAGGCCATCCTTCGATCATACCCACGGCCCCGAAGCCGGTCAAATTGGCCGGGAACACCACCGGCCGCCGGCAGGAGGATTGCAAACTCGATTGCAGTTGGCGTTGAGCCTCCACACGTCATTCCCGCGCACGCGGGAATCCAGGGAATTGGGACGGATCACTGGATTCCCGATACCCGCTTTCGCGGGCACAAGCTTCTCGGGAATGACGAAGAAATCGACTTTGCACTCCTCCTGGGGCCACCGGCAAATGATTGGCAATCCGCCGGCGTTTCAGTTAGAATTATCTTATTGCAGCGTCCCACCGATCGGCTGCCCCGGCCACGCCGCCGGGCTCCGCCCCGCCACCACAAGGAGTTCCCAAATGAACAAGACGATCCAGTCCTTCGCCGCCGTTTTGTTGTTCGCCGCGTTCCTTACCACGGCCGCCACCGTCGAAGCGTCCAAGCCGGAGAAGACTTGCCCAGCCAACGGCAAGCTGAAGATCTTCATCCTCTCCGGCCAGTCGAACATGGTCGGCTTCGGGCAGGTGGAGGGCGACAGCCCCGGCACCATGGAAACCCTGGTGAAGGAGAAGCCCGACGCCTATGGGCATCTGGTGGACGAAAGCGGCGAGCCCATCGTCCGGGACGACGTTTGGCTGGTGAACATCTCTCACGAAGACCGGAAGAAGCAGGGCTGGCTCACCACCGGCTACGGCGCCAGCGAGGGGCACATCGGGCCGGAGTACGGATTTGGCATGGTCGTGGGCGATTGTTTCGAAGACCCGGTGCTGATCATCAAGTCGGCCTGGGGCGGCCGCTCCCTGGTGCATAACTTCCTTCCGCCCAGCTCGGCCGACTATCCAGAACCGCGGAAAGACGGCGACAAGGGATTCCAGTACGCCGAGGTCGTCCGCCACGTCAAGGAGATCACCGGGAATCTGAAGAAGTACTATCCCCACTACGACGGCAAGGGATACGAGATCGTCGGCTTCGGTTGGCATCAGGGCTGGAACGATCGCATCAGCCAGCCGGCAGTGGATGTCTACGAACAGAACCTCGTAAACCTCATCAAGGATATCCGCCGCGATCTGGGCGTGGAGAAGCTGCCGTTCGTGGTGGCCAACACGGGCATGGGTGGCTGGGACATCCCCTCCACCGCTCGCTATAAAACCAAGGTGGAGAAGCTCATGAACGACCAACTCGCCGTGGCCGACGGCGAGAAATACCCGGCTTTCAAGGGCAACGTGGCGGGGGTGGAAACCCGCGACTTCCACCGCGACACGGCCGCCTCGCCCTCGCGACAGGGGTTCCACTGGAACCGCAACTGGGAAACCCTCTACCTGATCGGCAAGACGATGGGCGAGAAGATGGTGGGAATGGCCTGCCAGTAGAGGATCGTCCCGGCCCAACGGGTTGCCGATTCACTGACGGATCCCGTGGCACCGATAGCTCCCGGGTGGCACCCGCGGGCCTACAGTTGAAACGGTTGCTTCAGCAGCGGGTTAATACGCCGCCAGTTCCGCTCGTCGCCCTCGGTCTGCAGCGCCGGCACGAAGCCGAATTGCGCGTAGAGATTGATGGCCGTGATCCGCGGCGTCGACGTGCGCAGATAAACTCGATCGTGGCCCAATTCGAGCATCCGTCGCAGGGTGATCGAGAGCAGCGGCTTCGAGAGCCCCCGCTTCTGCATCGCCGGCAACACGGCTACCCAGTGGACCCGCCCCCAACGACCGCCTCGATAGTCGTCGTCGAACCAGGCGGTCGAGGTAGCAAACGGGCGACCGTCCGCGTCGAGCAAGAAGCACTGACGCTCGGGAAGCAGTTCCTTGTGCGGGCCGAACTGCTCGTCGTAAAGCGCCTGGGAGACGTCGACCACAATGTGCTCCGCCTGATGATGGATGGCCAGCCAGTCGGCCTCGTCGCCCGGCCGATACCATCGCACCCGAAACGGTTCGGGCAAGGGGCAATCGGGAAAGCCCTCCAATTGGGGGCGTTCCATGCGGACGAAATCGATGCCGGCGGGGAGTTTCATTCAGGCGGCCAAGCCGACGTCCAGTCGGGCGGCGGGGCTAGGGGCGGTTGGGGCGTCAATCGGGTCGCTTCCGAGTCGGGCGAGCGTGTCAGCGGCCATTTTAGCCACGTTTCCCCCCTTCGTGAAAGGGTTTGGCCGCGGGGAACCCGATTTACCCCTGCCCTCGCTCGCCGGGAGAGCGGCCCAGCCGGAGGCTCGCTGGCGAGCGAACGAGCCCTCGCCGGCGGCAGGGCCGACCGAGCAGTCCTCCCCGCATTGCCACCGCCGTTTCTTGACCATCGGCTCGGCGGCTGGTTATACTGGATAAATAGGGGCTCTGGCGGTGTTTTGCCGCAACTCGGACATTTGCGGCCCGCTGCCCCCGATATCCCGTCACCCCGATATCCCGTCGCCCAGATATCCGGCTGCCCGCGGGCGTCAACCCACGGCTTAGGTGGCGAGACAACAAGGCGGCGAGACAACAAGAACCGAACCCTCCGGGCAACATACGCGGCAGACTCGCTATCTTGCCGACGCAGGTTGCGATTTCCTCCATTTCCGGCTTTGTTCCATGAAAAACGCCCTTCACGCGTTCATCGCGCTGGCCGCCCTGGGCGTCCTCGCATCGGGATCGACCGCCTCCGGTCAAGAGGACAACGGTACCGAGTACCGCAAGCTGGCCCCTGGGGTGATGACCACCATCGAGGCGGAGCCGCTGGCCGAGGAAACCGTCAGCACGCACGACATCGTCGAAATCCTGGCCCTGGACCCCGAGTTCCAGACGGCCAAAAACGTCTCGTTCCGCCGCGACGTGTGGGCCCTGGAGTTCAGCTTCAAGCCGGTCCGCATGGTCTGGGTGGACGTGCCCCAGCCGGGCGACAAGATGCGTCGCCAGTTGGTCTGGTACATGATCTACAAGGTGACCAACACGGGCGCCATTCTGCATCCGGTGGAGAAGAACGAGACGCCGCAGAAATTCGACGTGGAGCGCGTCTCCCGGCCGTTGCGGTTCATCCCGCAATTCCTGCTCGAAGACCCCGAGAGCGAGAAGGTCTATTCCGATCGCCTGGTGCCGGTGGCCATGCAGCCGATCCGCCGCCGGGAAGACCCCAACCGTCGCCTGCTCACCACCGTGGAGATGAGCCAGCAGCAAATCGCCCCGGGCGAGAGCGTCTGGGGCGTCGTCACCTGGCTGGGCGTCGATCCGAGGATCGACCGCTTCTCCGTCTACGTCATCGGGCTGACCAACGCCTATCGCTGGCACGACGAACCGGGGGCCTACAAGCCGGGCGATCCGCTGGGGACCGGCCGCCAGCTCCGCTGGAAGACGCTTAAGCTGAACTTCTGGCGTCCCGGCGACGAATACTATCAGCACGAGGACGAAATCCGTTTCGGGCAACCCGGGGGGGTTGACTGGGAATGGGTCTATCGGTAAAAAATGGGTTTGCCACGATCTGGCGCAGCCCCCCGTGGGAACTGCTCGCCGCGATCGGCAGGCCCAGTCGGCCCCAATTTCAGACCCCCCATTTCACGAGAGATTCAGCGATGGCCCATAAGAAAGGTCAAGGTTCCAGCCGAAACGGTCGCGACAGCAATGCCCAACGACGCGGCGTGAAGCGTTACGGCGGCGAAGTGGTCCGCGCCGGCAATATCCTCATCCGTCAGTGCGGTACCAAGTTCCACCCCGGCAAAGGCGTCGGCCAGGGCAACGATTACACGCTCTACGCCCTGATCGACGGCCAGGTCGAGTTCGACCGCGGCGGCCGCAGGGTGAACGTCGTCGGCAGCGCCTGACCAGTGGACCCGAGCCCTGGCCACTGGACCCGAACCCCGTCGGCTGGCAGCCCACGCGGCCGCGGAGCGCGGTGGCCATCAATTCACCGGTGATCTCGGACGGAGCGGTTCGCCGCTCCGTTTTTTTATGCCCCGGCAACACTTTGGCCCATCCGCTTTACGCCGATCATGTCGGTCGCTCCGGATGGCCGACCTGACATCGCACCCTTCACCTCGTCCCGCGCCATGCCCAGCTTTGTCGATGAAGTTGAAATCACCGTCGAGGCCGGACGCGGCGGCGACGGCTGCGTCAGCTTCCGGCGCGAGAAGTACGTCCCGCGCGGCGGGCCCGACGGCGGAGACGGCGGCGACGGCGGCAGCGTGATCCTCCGCGCCGAGCCCGGCGTCGACACGCTCCTGCCCCTGGCCCACCGCAAGCAGTGGAAGGCCCAGTCGGGCAAGCCGGGCGAGGGGAGCAATCGTCACGGCCGCTCCGCCGACGACCTGATCCTGCGCGTACCGCCGGGGACGGTCGTGCTCGACGCCCGCGGCGGATTTGTGATGAAGGACCTGGCTCGGGCTGGCGATCAGGTGATCGCTGCCCATGGTGGACGCGGCGGCAAGGGGAACACGCGATTCAAGTCGGCCACCAACCGCGCACCCCGCGAAAGCACCCCTGGCGGCACCGGCGAGGTCCGACAACTGCGGCTGGAGCTGAAGGTCATCGCCGACGTGGGGCTCGTCGGTCGCCCCAATGCGGGCAAGAGCACGCTGCTGGGGCGACTCAGCCGGGCTCGGCCCGAGGTGGCCGACTATCCCTTCACGACCAAGTATCCCAACCTCGGCCTGGTCAGCGTCGACGACGACCGCTCCTTCGTCATGGCCGACATCCCCGGACTAATCGAGGGCGCGCACGCCGGCGCGGGGCTGGGGCATGAATTCCTCCGCCACATTGAACGATCCGGCATCCTCGTCCATCTGGTCGAGCCGCAACCAATCGACCAAACCGATCCCGTGGAGAACTACCTGAGCATCCGCGCGGAGTTGGAGCAGTACAGCCGCGAGTTGAGCACCCGGCCGGAACTCGTGGTGGTCACCAAAGCCGACCTGCCCGACGCCCGCGAGGTCCACGCACGCCTCGGCGCCGAACTGCAGCGGCGGACGGACGAGGCGGCGAACGATCCCAGCGGACCCGCCGCGGCCGATTCCGGTCGCGGGGACGAACCACGGCCATCCGACGTGCTGCTGATCTCGGCCGTCACCGGCGAGGGGCTGGACGCCCTGGTTGGCCGCATCGCCCACCTCTTGCAACTCGACCGGCAAACCGGCTGGTAGGCCCCCGCGGGCCATCCCCCCGGCCAGCCAATTGCCGCTCAAAGGAGCGTTTTGCCCATGCGACCCACCTCCCGCACACTCGGCTCGGCTCTCCCTGGACTCGGGCTCGGACCGTTAGGCAAAATGGCGACATTGGCGCTCGTCACGGCGGCGGCCATCCTCTCGTCAGACGTCGATGAATGCGAAGCGAAACAGCCCGCCAGCAGCCCGCCAAACATCGTGATGATCCTCGCCGATGACTTGGGCTACGGCGACGTGGGTTGCTACAACGACGAGTCGAAGGTGCCCACGCCGCGCTTGGACCGGCTGGCCAGCCAGGGTATGCTTTTCACCGATGCCCACTCGCCGGCCACCGTTTGCACGCCCAGCCGCTACAGCCTGATGACCGGTGAGATGGCCTTTCGTCTTGAGCGTTGCGGCGTGTTCACCGGGGCGGGTGGACCGTGCCTGATCCGCGATGACCAGCTCACCCTGCCCGAGATGCTTCGCCGGCGGGGCTACACCACGGCCATGGTCGGCAAGTGGCACATCGGACTGAGTTTCTTCGACAAACGGGGCGAAAGGATTACCAATCAGGGAATCGAGGGCGTACGGCGGATCGATTACTCACGTCGCATTCCCGACGGTCCCGTCGATCGCGGCTTCGATTCGTTCTTCGGCACCGCCTGCTGCCCGACCACGGATTTCCTCTACGCGCTGATCGAGGGCGACCGGATTCCCGTGCCGCCGACGCGGATGCTCGACAAGGGCCCCTTGCCGAAGCATCCCTACGCGCACGACAACCGTGACGGCATGATCGCACCCGGCTACGACTTGGAGCAAATCGATCTTGTGTTTCTGGAGAGGAGTGTCGAGTTCCTCGAGGAACATCGACGGAAGCGATCGGACAAGCCGTTCTTCCTCTATCACGCCGCCAGCGCGGTGCATCTGCCGTCGTTCCCGGCACCGCGATTCAAGGGTAGTACGGACGCCGGTCCACACGGCGATTTCATTTTCGAGTTCGACCACATCGTGGGCCGCTTGATGGAGACCCTGAACCGACTGGGCATGGCGGATAACACCCTGGTGTTCGTCTCTAGCGACAACGGGCCGGAAAGGACGCCGGTGGTTCGCATGCGGGCCGATCATCACCACGACCCGGCCCGACCGTGGCGCGGCATCAAACGCGATCAGTGGGAAGGCGGGCATCGGGTGCCGTTGATCGTCCGCTGGCCGGGACGGATTGAGCCGGGCAGCACCTCCGACCAGACCGTGTGCCTAACCGACCTGATGGCCACGTGCGCTGCCATCACTGGGGCCGAGCTGCCGCCGGACGCCGCCGCCGATAGCTTCAACATCCTCCCCGTGCTGCTGGGCCAAGCCGGCGGTCGACCGGTCCGCCCTTATACGCTCCACGAAACCTGGACCTCGAAACTGGCCGTGCGCCGTGGGCCGTGGAAATATCTCGACCATCCAGGCTCCGGCGGAAACAACTACAACCGCCCGGACCTTCGCCCCTTCGCCCTGCCGGCGGGCAACGACACGCCCGCCCAACTCTACCACCTGGGCGAGGATCCGGGCGAGCGGAACAACCTCTACCACGAACGCCCGGCGATTGTCCGGCAGTTGCGCGAGATTCTTCAGCGCACGAAGCAATCCGGCCGCAGCGCGCCTCGGGAACGAGCGTTTTAGCGTTTCTGACGACTGGATACCCGGGCGGGTGGTGCTGACGCCTGGGCAGTGTATTCGCCCGTGTGTGCGTATATGTCCGTACGCCGGGCTACGTCGAATCGGGTAGCATGGTGACCTCGGCCGTGCATCGCGCGGGGTCGATCGTCAGCAGGATTTCGTCGTCGGAATCAGCTCCGCGCTCGCGGAGGAAGGACCCCAGCCCCCAAGCGCGGCCATCCTTCGTGGCCAGAGTGCCAATGGATTCTCCGCTGTCGTCGAATAACTCGAAGCGTCCCTCAACGTGCTCTTTCAACGCGGCGGGGATCGTGATCACGGCATACGTGCTCGCGGCCTTCGAGAGCCGGTACTTCAGCCAAACGGTGCCATCTCGATTCACGCCGTGGTCCTCCAGCACGCGGCTGTTGATGCGTTCGGCGCGACGCTTCTCACCCAACTGCCGCAGCGTTTCCTCGCTCACCCGGCTGCCCAGAAGCCCGTAGATGCTGTGTCCGTATTGGGCAACCACGGGCGACCAGGCCAGGAAAGCGTGGAAGCTGAAGCGGTTCATGCCGCCGCGGACGCACAGATCTTCCAGCGTACCCCGATCGAGCACCGGCCCGTGCTCCGAGAGGGCCTGGACCAACTGGGCTTCCACGCCGGTGAGCACTTGACGCCAGTCGCGGGGCTGCTCGGCAATCAGCCGTCGCCCCTCGACCCGCACCCCCGGCGCCTGGCGGCAATAGGCCAGCAGCACGTCCTCCGGGGGCGGTTCGCTCCACATGCGCCGATTGCGGGCCATCGCTTCGCGCAAAAGAGACACGCTAATTCGCTCGGCCACCGCCAAGACTTTGTCCAGGATTTTCGGCAACCCGTGTCTTGCCACGCTGGTCAGGTGGAACCAACCTTTCGACTCCTCGAGCCATCGGAAGCCGTCGTTCAGCTCCAAGGCGCGGCGCACCAAGGCCTGGTCCACCCGCGCGCCGCACTTCTCCGCCGTGGCACGACGGATGGTCGCAACGCGGGCGATGCCATGATAGTAGACCTCGCGCCGCGCGACGTCGGCCGCCGTTTTCGCCATGTCGACGTTGCCTGGCGAAACGGCGAGCCGGGCGGGACGTGGCGTGGCTCCGACCGCTTCGGAGTTGTCGGGCGGAGCGTTGTTCGTGCCGCGGTCGATCGTCACTAATTGGAAGGGCACATCGCGGCCGAGCAGTTCCGCCCCCACGGCGATGCTCTCCAGCGGGAGGCCCACGCGGGTTAGCCCGAGTTCGGCCAGCTCTGCTTCCAACCGGTCTGCCCGGCAGGGCAGCCGCGAGGCGATGAGGTCGAGCGTGCGCTGCAGCACCGGAGTCCAGAGGTTGTCAAGCTGGCCGAAACGTCGGGTGAGTTTCGCGCAGATCTGACGCGTGCGTTCCCGCGTGATGCCGAAACGGCGACCGACTTCCGTGAGCGTGTGGCGTTGGCCATCGGCCCAACCGTAGTAACCGATGAGAATGTCCCGGTTGCGGGGCGATGCGTCGGCAGCGAAGATTCCCGCCAACTCGTCTTCCAGCGGGACTTGCGTCGCCCGCTCGATGGCGACGCGCAGTGCTTCCAGCCGCCCGGTTGCATAGGCGGCGTCGGGTGGATCGTGTTCGCGCCCGATCAGGCGCTCGGCCAGCGCCAGCGCGCTGCCGGCCTCCACGTCGATCGCGTGGATCAACTCGCCGAACCGAGGATCGGACGCGTCAACTCGCTCGGCGCCGGGCAGCCGACGCAAACGATCGGCGGCCGCGGTCAGATCCGGGTCGAGTCGTTCCGGTCGCGTCGCTCGGCTCTCCAGGGCCGCCAACAAATCGACCAGACACCGTGGTCCGAAGGCGCGCATCGCGAGCACTTGGCCGATGGTCATTCGGCCGAGCCGCCCCAGGTCGCGATCGAAGCCCTCGCGTCGCAGACAGGACTTCGTGCGATGCTCCAGCGGGAGTTGGTCGAGCGTCAACCCGGCGGGCGGTTGCGGGAAATGCCGCCGATCGAACGCATGGCGCGCGCATCCGGCGGCCACCCGGTCGATCACCGCCTCGGCAAGTTCGAGGACCACCGGCCGCGGAAACCGCTCCCAGGCCGACTGGTCCAGGTCGCAAAGACGCCCGATGTCGCTTGCCGGCCCGGCGGGTCGGCGCGCGGCGACGGTGTCGAGGGCCTCCGAAATCGGCTCCAGGAGCACCTCGCCGAGCGTGACTGGGGCGATGCGTTCACCTTGCCGGGGGTAGCTTCGACCCCCGTGACCGGCAGCCATCGGGATTCCTCCAGCCCAGAAGGGGTACGGATCAGACGTCGTCCATTGTAGGCGATCCGGCCCGATAGGGGAAGGGCTGGGCGATTCGCGATCCCCCGCTGTCGACGCCTCGCGGAAGCCCTCTCGACCGGCGACGCCTCGCCTGCAAGCGGTGTGCTCACCCCGGCGGGTTCGGCTAGCCCGGAGGCCAACTCAGCGGTCGGCCAGCGAGCAGATGCACATGCAAATGCATCACCTCTTGCCCGGCGCCTTCCCCGCAATTCACGACCAGCCGGTAGCGGCCCGATACGTCGAGCTTCGCCGCCACCTGCCGGGCGACGGTGAACAAGTGACCGAGGATCGCTTCGTCGGCTTCGGTCGCGTCGTCCACGGTGGGGATCTCCTGCCGCGGAATGATCAAGACGTGAACTGGGGCACCCGGGTCGATGTCGCGAAACGCCATCGCCCGATCGTCCTCGTACACGATTTCAGCCGGGACTTCACCGTCGATGATCCGTTTGAAGATTGTCTTTTCCGCCATGATGGGCTTTGCCTTTCCGCGGGAGGAACGCTTCAGCGCGCAAGCCATTGGGGCGTGGACCGGATCGCGGTTCACGCTGGCTCCTCGCCCGACGGCTCGGTCTGGTCGGGCTGCAATTCGATGGCCTCGTCGATCAGGAGGACGGGGATCCCGGCGACCACGGGGTACAAACGCCGACCATCCTCGCGCAGCAAGCCGCCCTCCAAGGGCTTCTTTAACACTTGCCCCGACCGATTGCTCAACTCACCTCGGCCAATCCGTCGGTTGAGCTGCTCGATCAGCGCCCCCTCGGCCGGCTGGAGCGGGCTGTGGTCTTCGGGACAAACGGTGATTCGCGCAATCTTGGGATCGTCCATCCCGACGAGCATGCCGTATTCTCCCGCGTCCGGCAAGCCCCACCCCCGGTACGATTGCAAAGTCGGCTTCTTCGTCATTCCCGCGAAAGTGGGAATCCAGCGAAACGCTGGAAACGCCTGGATTCCCGCTTGCGCGGGAATGACGTGTGGAGGCTCAACGCCAGTTGCACTCGACTTTGCAATCCTCCTGAGCCCCACCCCCGGTGAATTCACCGGCCGCCGTTACCGCGGCAGGGCCCGGCTACACGCCAAGGTGCCCTGAGCGCCCGCCCCGACATCGCGCCAACCCGCCGGATATCCGTCCGCGGGCCGGGCCGATGGCTGGCTTTGAACCGCAGCCCCAAAGTGCCAATCACCCGGAATACGGGTGCGGATGTGCGGGTGCGGTGGCATCTCCGGATTGCGTTGGTGTGGCTCCAGATTTTTACAGGGTTTGCCGGGGCAACATCCATCCGTGCAGTCCGGTGAAACCTATAAGCTTTTTAGTAGCATCCCAACGCGGGGTTGGTGATGCGGGGACAGGCTGCCCAATCCGGCGGGCCGGTTCCGACAGTTTTTCTTCAATCCAGCTAGGGGGCCCTACGCATGCGTCGACTCTCGGACATTCAGATGAAGTGGAAGCTCGTGTTCCTGTTTCTCGCCGTCGGTGTCATACCCTTGATCACGGCGGTCGCGATCTCGTACCGCGGTGCGACTTCGGCACTCAACGACGCGGAACACGAAGCCGGCGACGCCCTGCGCGAGCAGGTTTTTTCCCAGTTGGTCGCTCTGCGCGACTCGAAGAAGAAAGAGGTCGAGCACTTCTTCCAGCGGCGCAAACTCGACCTGGACGTGCTGGCCGGCAATGTCGAGGGCTTCCTGGAAGCCGCCGCGAACCAGCGTACCGATGATCAGGCGGGCTCCACTGGCCAAGCCGATCCGCGAAAAGTCTTCGCGGAAAAGACAAGCGAGGCCGACAGCCTGACCGAATTCAACAACAAATACGGCTACTACGATCTGTTTCTCGTCGCGCCCAAGGGCGACTGTTTCTTCAGCGTCTGCCATGAGCGCGACTACCAAACCAACCTGATCGACGGCAAGTACAGCGACTCGAACTTCGGTGGCCTGATCCGCCAGGTTTCGAAGACCAAAACGTTCGGCTTCGCTGACTTCGCTCCCTACGCGCCAAGCAACGGTGCCCCGGCGGCATTCATCGCCGAGCCGCTGCTCGACGAGCAAGGAGAGATCAAGCTGATCGTCGCCCTGCAAATTCCCGAGGGGCAGATCAGCGAAATGATGAGCTGTCGCGCCGGGCTCGGCGAGAAGGGCTGCACCTACTTCGTCGGCCGCGACGCCGACGGCACCATCTCGTTCCGTAGCGACCTGACCTTCATGGATGAAAAGTACAAGGTCTGCTATCCGATCACCACGGAATATATCGAAAAGGCGATGGCCTCCGACGACGCCGAAGACTGCGCGGTCTTCACCGACAGCCTCGGCAATGGCACCATTGCCGCCTATACCGGCGTCGACGTCCTGGGTAAGCATTGGGCCATGGTCGCCAAGCTCGACGAGGCGGAAGCCTTCGCCCCGATCGACGCCCTCGCCGCCCACGCTCGTGAATCTGAAACCGGATTGCTGATCTCCTCCGGCTGGCTGCTGGGTATCGCCGCGGTCATTATCGTGCTGGTCGCCTTTGGCGTGGCCACGATGATCGCCCGACCGATCCAGAAGGTGGCCGACGTGCTGAAGAAGGTGGCCGACGGTGACTACAGCCAGAAGGTCGACATCGACAGCAAGGACGAGATCGGCCAAATGGCCGGCGCACTGAACACGGCCATCGACGCGGTGGACAAGGCGATGAAGGACGTCCAGGAAGCCGCCGAGCGCGAGCAAAAGGCCCAAGAGGAACGGGCACGCAAGGAACGCGAGGCCGCCGAGGCCGAGCAGAAACGCATTGCCGCCGAGGCCGAAGCCGAACAGAAGCGGCAGGAAGCCGAGCGTCAGCGTCAGGAGGAGCTGGCCGCCAAGGAACGCGAACAGGCCGAACGCGATCGCAAAAAGGCCGACGAGCTGCGCCGCAAGGTCGATAACCTCTTGCAGGTGGTCAACGCCGCGGCCGAAGGCGATCTGACGCAGAAGATCACCGTCGAGGGCGACGAGGCCATCGATGAACTGGCCGCCGGCATCAAGCGGATGCTCGGCGACCTCTCGGGCATCATCGGTCAGGTGACCGAAAGCGCCGCCCAGTTCAACGAGGGGGCGCGGGTGATCGCCGAAAGCTCACAGACGCTGGCCTCGGGTGCCCAGACGCAAAGCTCGTCGGTCGAGGAGATGAGTGCCTCGATCGAGGAGTTGGCTCGCAGCATCGAGGCGGTCAAGGAGAACGCCACCGAGGCCGACAAGGTGGCCCGCACGACCAACCAGTTGGCCGAGCAGGGCGGCACGGCCGTGCAGAAGTCGATCGAGGCCATGGAGCTGATCCGCACCAGCTCCACCCAAATCGCCGAGATCATTCAAGTGATCTCGGAGATCGCCAGCCAGACCAATCTGCTGGCC
>Ga0180430_10000057_pt1 | contig 126939 bp, 104 predicted proteins | sample SS_ome_9_FD_132999 | JGI IMG/M metagenome (GOLD analysis project Ga0180430, IMG submission 132999) | Hypersaline lake sediment archaeal communities from the Salton Sea, California, USA - SS_1_S_2 metaG | ecosystem: Environmental > Aquatic > Non-marine Saline and Alkaline > Hypersaline >...
CCCGGCGAGGAAGCCTTCCCCGCCTACCTCGAGTCGCGCATCGGGGCATTCTACGAACGGGCCGGCATCGTCGAACTCGTCGACGGCTCGACCGGATCCGTGACGATCGGGGGAACCGTGAGCCCGGCCGGGGGGAACTTCGAGGAACCGGTCACGCAGAGCACCCTCAAGGTCGCCGGCGCCTTCCACGGTCTCTCCCGTGCCCGGGCCGAGGCGCGCCGTTATCCCGCCATCGATCCGCTGGAGAGCTGGAGCAAATACAGCGGAACGTTTCCCCCCGACGAGGTCCAGCGGGCGCGCGACGTGCTCATCCACGGCGAGGAGGTGCGCCAGATGATGACGGTCGTCGGGGAGGAGGGCGTAACGCTCTCGGATTACGTCGTGCACCTCAAGGCGGAATGGCTGGACCAGGTCTATCTCCAGCAAAACTCCTTCGATCCGGTTGACTCCTTCACCTCGACGGAGCGCCAGCGCCACGTTTTCTCCCTCATTCTCCACGTGCTCCGGGCCCCGCTCGGGTTCGCCGCGAAACCCCAGGCACGCACCTTTTTCAACACCGTCCGCCAGAAGTTCATCGACTGGAACTACACCGCCTGGGATACCCCCGAGTTCGCCGAGCGGGAAAACGACATTCGCTCCTTTCTCGCCCCGAAGGTAAGCGGCGTCGCACCTCGCAGCGAGAACCGGAATGCAGCCGCCGAGACCGTCTCCTGAATCCTGCCCATGCACAAGGTCTACAGCCGCGTTCGACACATCGCCGGGAACGTCCTTTCGGTCCGCGCCGAGGGCGTGAAGTTCGGGGAACTGGCCGAGATCGTTTCGCCTCTCGGCGAGTCGCTCGCGGAGGTGATCCGCATCGATGGGGAGACGGTCCATCTCCAGGTCTTCGCCGGCTGCATCGGCATTCCCGCGACCGCGAGCATCCGCTTCCTCGGTGACAGCATGCGAATGGCCTTCTCGGACAACCTGCTCGGTCGCGTCTTCAACGGCAGCGGCGCCCCACTCGACGGCGGACCGTCTCTCGCCGACGAGAGGATCGAACTCGACACTCCCCCGGTGAATCCGGCGCGCCGCACGATCCCGGACGAGATGATCCGCACCGGCATCCCGCTCATCGACGTCTTCAACACCCTCGTCGTGTCCCAGAAGCTGCCGATCTTTTCCGTCGCCGGCGAGCCCTACAACGAACTGCTCGCCCGGATCGCGATGCAGGCGGAAGTCGACGTCATCCTGCTCGGCGGGATGGGCTTGAAGCACGACGACTACCTCTACTTCCGCCGCGAGATCGAGGAGGGGGGCGCCACGGGACGTTCGGTCTTCTTCATTCACACGGCGTCGGATCCGGTGATCGAGTGTCTGGTCGTACCCGACGCCTGTCTCGCCGTGGCCGAGAGGTTCGCACTCGGCGGGAAGAAAGTGCTCGTGCTCCTCACCGACATGACCAACTATGCCGACGCTCTCAAGGAGACCGCGGTTACGATGGAACAGGTACCGTCCAACCGCGGGTATCCGGGCGACCTCTACAGCCAGTTGGCTCGCCGCTACGAGAAGGCGGTCGCATTCGAGGGGGGCGGGTCGGTCACGATCCTGACGGTCACGACGATGCCGGGCGACGACGTGACCCACCCGGTTCCGGACAACACGGGATACATCACCGAGGGGCAGCTCTACCTGCACGGGGGATGGATCGATCCGTTCGGCTCACTCAGCCGGCTCAAGCAACTGGTCAACCGCGACACGCGCGAGGATCATCGCGAACTGATGGATACCCTGATCCGGCTCTTCGCCGCATTCCGCGAGACGCGGGAGAAGCGGGCCATGGGTTTCCAGATGAGCGAATGGGACAGGAAACTACTCCGCTACGGTGAGCGCTTCGAACACGAGTTGATGGATCTCTCGGTGAACATCCCCCTCGAGGAGGCGCTCGATCGCGGCTGGGCGATCCTGGCGGCCTGTTTCGAGCGCGAGGAGGTCGGTCTTCGGTCCGCCCTGGTGGGACGATTCTGGCCGGACCAAGGCGAGGTCGCGCCAGAGGCCATCGACGACGACGAGGAAAAGGGTAATGATGACGTGAGCGGGACGGCACGCAAACGTCCCGCCAAGAAGAACGCCACCGCGGCGGGGCGCGAGTCGTGGCACAAGACCGACCCCGAAGTCGACAGCGAGATCATGCGATCGGAGAGGAAACGTGATTGATCATCGATGCCGGAGAAACTGAAACTGACCAAGGGCGAGCTCAAGCGGCAGAAGGACGACCTGCGCCGGTTCGAGCGTTTTCTTCCCATGCTGCAATTGAAGAAGCAGCAACTCCAGATGCAACTCCTGCGCCTCGACGCCGAGCGCGAAGCCGTCGAGGCGGAGCGCGAGGAACAGCTGCGCTCGATGGGGGACTGGCTCTCCCTGCTCGACGGGGCGGGCGGACTCCATGACATGATCCGCATTCGCGAGGTGGTTTTCGGCGAGGAGAACATCGCAGGCGTCCCTCTCCCCGTCTTCGAGGACATGATCTTCGAAACGAGTGAACACGACCTCGTCGAGACGCCCCTCTGGTTCGACCGAGCCGTGCCTGCCCTGCAGCAGGTGCTCACCCTCGACGCGCGGATCGCCGTCCTCAATCGGCGACGCGAACGGATCGCGAGGGAACTCACCGTGACGAGCCAGCGGGTCAATCTCTTCGAGAGAGTCCGCATTCCCCGGGCGAAGGACAACATCCGTCGCCTCAAGATCTTCCTGGGAGATCAGCAGGCCGCCGCAGTCGTGCGGGGCAAAATCGCGAAGCGCAAACGCGAGGAGGAGAAGGACTGCGAACCCGCGTCGCCATGATCGAGCCGATGACAGCCGTCGCGGTGGCGATGCCCGCGAAACAGCGAGGGGACGGTCTCGCCCGTCTCGGTGCTCTCGGCGTACTGCACCTGCGACACCGCCGCCCTCCCGCGGAAGACGATCGCGAGTCCCGACAGGTCGCCAATGCGCTGCGCATCCTGGACACGCTCGAGGAAAGTCCGGGCGCCGCGCTTGCCGGGGGAATTTCCCCTGGGGAGGAATCCATCCGCGCGCTGGCATCCCGTATCGAGCGCCTCGACGAGGAACACGAGCGACTCGAGGAAGCCATCGCCGAGACCACAGCCGAGATCGAGCGACTCGCGCCGTTGGGAGATTTCGAACCGGCGCTCCTGGACGATCTCATGGCAAAGGGTGTCGTCCTTCGTGTCTTCCGCGGCACCGCACGCCTCCTCGCGCAGTTTCCGTCCGGGCATCCCCACCGCGTGGTGGCCGAGACCGGATCGACCGTGCTCGTCACGACGACGGCGGAGCCCGGAGACCTGCCCCCGGAGTGGGTACCCTTTCCCCTCCCCTCCGAGTCACCGGCCCAACTCGACGACCAGCTTCGCCGCCTCGGCCAGCAGCGGGAGCGCGTCGTCGCCACCCTGCACCAGTTGAAGGACCGGCGCGAGGAACTCGCGGCCGAGGCAGAGCGACTCGCCTGTCGCAGGGATTGGCGTTCGGCCCTCGGCGCGATGCGGAGTCTCGCGCCGATCGTCTGGATCGAGGGATATTGTCCGGCCAGGGATCTGCCCCTCCTCGAGAAGGCCTGTTCCGAGGAAAACTGGGCCCTGGCGCAGCGCCCCCTCACCGAGAACGACGATCCTCCGACCCTGCTGCGACACCGGCCATGGGTTCGCCCGCTGCAACCCGTCTACGACCTCATCGGCAGCCTCCCCGGCTACCGCGAGTTCGACGCGAGTCCATGGTTCCTCGCCTACCTCACCCTCTTCTTCGGCATCCTCATCGGGGATGCCGGCTACGGCCTGCTCCTCATCGCGACGGCCGCCCTCATCATGCTCGTGCAGCGCCGGGCCGCGTCCCCCGAACGCTCGCATGCACTCCCGGCCCTTCTCGCCATTCTCGGCGGTTCCACCACCATCTGGGGTGCCCTGTCGGGCAACTGGTTCGGGATCGAGCCATGGGCGGACGCTCCCGTCCTGCGGCACCTGATCATCCCGGCATTCGATGCGTGGACCACGGAGAGTCAGCAGCCCGTCATCGCCCTCTGTTTCCTGATCGGTGCGACGCACCTGTCCGCGGGACACCTCATCGTGGCCTGGCGCGAGCGCCGTTCCCTCACCTGCCTCGCCCAGGCCGGCTGGGTGCTGATCGTCTGGGCGACCTGGTTCGTCGCGGGCTACCTCGTCTTGGGGAACGCGATTTCCCCTCTCACGCTGCCCCTTCTCGGAACCGGCATGGCGCTCGTCGTCCTCTTCACGTCGACGAAGAAGAATCCGGCGATTCGTCTCGGCATCGGCCTCGGCGAACTGCCCCTCAAGCTGATGAACGGCTTCGCCGACCTCATCTCCTACATCCGCCTCTTCGCCGTCGGGATGGCCACACTCGCGGTCGCCGCCAGTTTCAATGAGATCGCCCTCGGCGCCGCCGCGTCGGGAGGGATACTCGCGATCCTCCTCGCCACGGTCGTCCTTCTCTTCGGACACGGCATCAACCTCATCATGGCCGCGTTGTCGGTCATGGTGCACGGCGTGCGACTCAACCTGATGGAGTTCTCCAATCACGCAGGCCTGCAGTGGAGCGGTATCGCCTACGAACCGCTGCGCGTCACTCCTGCCCCACCCCCATCGGGAACCCGCGGGGAGAATCCCGGCGCATCCAGTCTCCTATCCGAAACCACTCACAAAACGCCATGACACCCGAACTCGCCGTCGCCATCGGCTATGCCTCCGCCATCGGTCTCTCCGCATTCGGCTCCGCCATCGGAACCGGACTCGCCGGACTCAGCGCCGTCGGCGCGGGGAAACGCTGCTTCCTCCAACAGGAACCCTTTCCCTTCATCCTGATGGCCTTCGTCGGCGCACCCCTGACGCAGACCATCTACGGGTTCCTGCTCATGAACGCCATTCTCGGGATCGCTCCCGAGGTGATCGAGAAGAGCGCCCAGAGTGCCGCGTTCCTTTTCAGCGGAGGAGTCGGAGGCGGACTGGCCATCGGAATGGCCGCCATCATGCAGGGCCGCGCCGCCGCTGCCGCCTGCGACGCCCTCGCCGACACCGGCAAGGGTTTCGTCAATTTCATGATGATCCTCGGCGTGATCGAAAGCGTGGCCCTCTTCGTGATGATCTTCATCATCGTGATCCTGAACCAACTCGTCGCCTGATCGTTCACCCCACCGCCAAAGGAGCCGGGGTGAAGATCTACCCCCCGTGTGTCCGAAGTTCTCAACCCCGTGTCCACCCCACCTTGGCGACCAGCTCTTCCATTCGCTCCAGCCCGACCTTCGCGGTTTCGAGAGCGTCGCGCTCCCACCATGCCTGGCTGAACAGCTCGAGGCTCAACCACTGGTCGTATCCCTTGTCCTTCAGAACGGCGAGTTCGGCTTCGAGGTCGATCGCACCGTCACCGATCATGACCCGGTCGGGATCTTTCTGTTGCCCGCTCGGGATATGCGGATCGGCGTCGTCGATGTGATAGTGGGCGATGCGCTCGAGGGGCAGGTCACGAATATCGTCGAGGGTGGTCTCGTTGTTCCAGTTGTGGAAGGCATCGAGAATCGTGCAGGCCTCCGGTTCACCGACGCGATCGAGCACCGTGACGGTGTCGGGCACGTTGTTGAGGCTCGCGAAGAAACTGATGTACTCGAGAACCGCCCGGACTCCGGTCTCGCGCCCGATCTGGATCAGATCGCGATAGCCCTGGTCGAGCCCCTCGATCCCCGGCCGTTCCATCGGCGGCGTGCAGACCATGAGGGGCGAACCGAGGCGGGCCGCCAGTTCGAACCGGCGCCGGGCCTCGTCGAGGGCGAGCTTGTATTCCCAGTCACGGGTCTCGCCCCAGTTTCGGACCGCGATGAAACACGGGACCGACAGACCGTGATCGCCCAGCGCCTTCTCGACGTCGGACACCTCGCCACCCCGTCCCACGTGTTCGTAGAGTTCGACCGCCCAGAGTTCGATCCCGTCGTATCCGGCTTCCCCCGCTACCCGGATCTTATCGAGGAGAGGAGTCGGCTTGATCGTGGAGGCGTTGAGAGAGAGTTTCATGACAGGAGTTCGGCGATGCGGTCGTTTGAAAGGAAATGCCCCACGAGCGGCTGGCTCAGATCGGGCTGGCTCTGCTGCCAGGTCGCGAGGATGCCATCGTCGAGCACGACGGTCGCGATGTATCGCGAACACCCGGTGCCGTGCGGCGAAACGAAGAGGGCCTCCTCGAGCGAAATACTCTCGATCTCGGGGAAGGCCGCATCCTCTCCCACGGCGATCCCGCCCAACTCCTCGCACGACCAGCCCCGGGGGCGTTTCACCGCGGTGGGATTCTCGTCGAGTTGCCGCAGGGACTCGCAGCTGTCATAGAAATACAGGGAATAGCCGGAGCAATCGGAAAAGGCACCCACCGCCGGGATGGCGAGGCGCTCCGTCACCCTCGCCGCGGCGATGTCCCAGACCGGGCCGCGCCGCAGCATATCGCGGGTGACCTTCTCGTACTCCTCGCTTCCGGGTTTCCGCACCCGGACGGCGGTGCCGCTGCTGGACCACGTGAAGGGATGCGTGCAGTAACCCAGGATCAGTTCTCCACCGGGTCCGTCGAACACCCAGGGATCCTTCACGTGGAGCCGACCGACGTCGTCCCCGTCGAAGGGCACGATCTCCTCGAGAGTCTCGTTGCTCAACTCCGCGACACGCGGGGCGATCATCCGGTCGATGCTCCAGACGCCGGCACCCGGCTTCTGGTATCCGGCGATGCGTTCCGGATAACTCGCATCCTTTTCCGTGGACACGAAGAGCTCGATCGCGTCGCCCGTGAGATGCAGCGCACATCCCTCGATCGAGACGACCTCGTTGCCCCCCAGGTTGAGATCGGCCTTGGAGAACGAGAGGATTTTTTCGAACGGCCCCTCCGGTGACGCGCCGCGGAAGACGGCCAACTCGAGTCCGCGCTCACCGGCACCGACACCGGTTCGCGAGTCGCCGAAATTGCGGTAGCGCCCACAGATCAGCAGCGATCCGTCGCGGTCTCGGATCACGTTACCGCCGCCGAACCAGAATCCGGTGGAGCGCTGCTGCGGTTCGACGAGGATGCGGGCGTTTTCCTGGTCGATGAGGGCCGCGGCAAACGCGGTGAGTTTGTCCTTCTGCAAATCCGTGAGCATGAAGGAGACGATGCCGAACGGTCCCGCCAATGCAAGGGAAAGCGACGGACGCAAGGCGGCGGGACGCGGCGGGAGTAGGCCCTTCGCCGCCCCATCCACGGGGCACGGCTCTCCCCCTCCCGAATCGGGGGAAAGGAATCCGCCTTGATTCCCTTCCCTGTCCCCCCCACAGTCGCGCCATCCATGGAAACCGCCCTGACTCGAGCCCCTGTTCGCGCCTTGCTCCTGCTCGTGCTCGCACTCGGCCTGTTGCTGCCCGGAACGGCGACCCTTCCCCTGATGGACCGCGACGAGCCCCGGTTCGCCCAGGCGACCTGGGAGATGATGGAGACGCGCCAATGGACGGTGCCCTATTTCAATGGCGACTACCGGTTCGACAAACCTCCCCTGACCTACTGGTGGATGCGCGTGCACTACTGGATCTTCGGAAAGTCCGAGATCGGGGCGCGATTGCACTCCGTTCTTGCGGCGTGGCTCACCGCCCTCGTCATCGCCCGGATGGGCACCTTCCTGTTTTCTCCCCGCGCGGGACTCCTCGCCGGCATCGGATTTCTCACCTGCCTCCAGGTCTTGATCCATGGTCGACTCTGTGTCGCCGACATGCCGATGATCCTGGCCCTCACCGCGACGATGGACGCGACGGTCCGCCTCCTCTTTCGCGGCGAGGACGATCCTCCCCCGCGCCGGTTCGGTCCGCTCTACTGGTATCTCGTCGCCGCGCTCGCGTTCGGCTTCCTCGCGAAGGGGCCGATCGCCTGGGCGGTTCCCATCCTCGCCTGGCTGCTCTACTGCTGGCCCTTCGCGAAGAGGCGGATCGCGTGGAGGAGGCTCCAACCCTTCTCGGCATTCGGTATTGCTCTCGCCATCGTCGCCGTGTGGGGTCTGCCGGCAATGCTGGAAACGAACTGGGAGTTTTTCCAGGTCGGGATCGGCGAGCACGTCGTCCAGCGCGGCGTGCAGCCCTTGAACGGGCGGATCCCAATTTTCGGCTTTTACTACCTGGCGACCGTCTTTCTGAGCCTGCTGCCGTGGGCGGCCCTGCTCCACATCTTCCTTTTCCGGGGCGGCTCGCCGCGAAAGGACGACAAACGGGCGCTTCTGATGGCGTGGTTCTTCGCGCCATTTCTGATCTTCAGCTTCTACGCGACGCAGTTGCCCCACTACATCCTGCCCGGTTTCCCAGCCTTTTTCCTGCTCCTCTTCCGCACCGGCGACCTGCCCAGACCGGAGACGAGGGGCGAATGGCGTTCCTTCTGGATGGTCACCGGAACCTTTGTCGTGATCTGCGCTAGCGGGGCTGTCGCGCTCCTCGCCAAACCACTACCGGATCCGGCCACGGAAGCGCAGATTCTCCTCTGGCTCGGTCTCGCCGTCTTCTTTCTTCTCGCCGTGACGACCCCGCTTCTGATTGCCTTCCTGCCCCGGCGTCATGCGCTGGTCGCGGCCCTCGCCGTTATTCTCGCCGGAGGCGGACTCGTGACGGAGGTCCTGACCCGGGAGCTTCGCGAGCAGCACCTCGTGCGACGTGCGATCGATCTTCACCTGAAGGACTTCGCCGGCGAGGGCAAACAGTTCACCGCCTGGCGATTCGGTGAACCGAGCCAGGTCTTTTATCTCGATTCCGATGATGGCTGGCGCTTTTCCTCGAACATGCCCCAGACCGCGAAGTGGCTCGAGGAGGGTGAGGGAAGGCGGGGCGGCGTTTTCCTTTCCCGCGTCTGGCGCATCGGCAACGCGTTCGTCGATCCCGAATTCGCTCCGGTGCTGGACAACTGGGAGTTGATCCGGGAGGGAATCGATGCCGAACGTTTCCACCTCGAGACAGTGCAGGGATTCAATGCCGCGCGAAGCTCCTGGGAGGAGTTGATCGTCGTCCTGCCGAAAGACTGAGAGACCGGGCAATCATCAAACGGGGCGGCCCCAAGGAATGCCCCGCCGTGTCACGCTCCGTTCAGGACGGCGTGCTCTCTCCCTCTGCCGCGGTCTGCCGTGCAAGGCGCCGCATCCTCCTCTGTCGCAATCGCGCGCCGCGCAAACGCAGCCCCCCTGCCACCCCGAAGAGACAGCCGAGGTAGCCGCCCACGATCACGTCGGTCGGGTAGTGTTGGAAGTGGTACATCCTCGCCCACGCGATCGACGCGCTGAATCCGGCCACCGGTGCGCCCCACGGTCCGGCGACGACGAAAACCGGTATCCCCGAACCAAACGCTGTCGACGTGTGGCCCGAAGGAAAACCGTGGTAGTTCCACCCCTTGATCGAACCGGGGATGCCATAGAATGCGTCCTCCACCTTGGCCTTCGGGCGGGGACGCCCCATCGTGAAGCGAAAGGCATTGCACGTGATGCCGGCGAGCATCGCGGCGACGAGCGTCACGATGGCGAGACGTTGCACCCAGCGTGCCATCAGGATGTAGCCCGCCACCCAGAGGAGAATTGCGCCACCGAGGTTGAACTGAGCGAAGTCGCCCCAGTGCCCGAGATCTCGCGCGATGGTCATCAACTGGAGATGCCGCTCCCGGTCCTCGACATGCAGGCCTTCGAGCCAGGTGCGGTCGTGAGGATGAACGAGAATCGCACAGACCGCGAGGACCATCACCGTGACCGCGAGGCAGATCCAGCGATGCCGGTTCAGGAATCGCTCGGTGTCCTTGAACGCCCGCCGGAAGTCCTTCTTGATCGCGAGAGGGCGCTTCCGAAAAAACTCTCGCACGCCTCCCTGCCGCTCTGTCACCGCTTCCTCGCTCATCATGGGGCGGGTCAGTTCACTCACGATTCCCCCGTTTGGCAAGAGACATTTCCCCGGAGTTCTCTTCTTTCGGGTCAGCCGAAAGCCGTGGTTGAATCCGTTCATCGCGGGGCTAGTATCCCGCAGGTCTTCGTATCAATCGGAGCGAGCAACGCATTCTGGCCATGTCACACGATCCGGATTCCACGCTTTACGAGCGCATTGGCGGCGAAGAGACGATCAATTCGCTGGTGGACAACTTCTACTCGAAGGTGCAGGACGATCCCGAACTCGCCCCCTATTTCACGAACGTGCCGATGGACAAGCTGCGCCGGATGCAGTTCGAGTTCTTCTCCGCCGCGACGGGTGGTCCGATCGTCTACAGCGGACGCCCACTGGGCGAAGTGCACCGGCCACTTTCGATCAGCATGCGGGAATTCCAGCGCTTTACCGAGCACCTCATCGAAACACTCGAGGAAATCGGCGTCGACAAGCAGGACGTCCTCGACATCGTCGCCAAGATCAATCTCTACGCGGACGAGATCACGAACGAGCCAGGCTACGGCTCGGACTGAAGGGGGGGCCGACTCCCCATCCCGACGCACTACTGATTCGCCTCGATCAGCGCGAGAATCGCGGCGGCATCGACCTCCTCGAGCGAGGCCGCGATACGGGCCGCACCCCCGCCAGAGAACGAACTGGCGGGATGCGTGGTGGTCACCGCAAGAGCCACCATTCCAGCGGCGAGGGCGGCCTCGACCCCGACATGGGCGTCCTCGATCACGGCGCAATGCGACGGCTCGCGTTCGATCTTACGAGCCGCTTCGAGAAACACGTCGGGAGCCGGCTTCCCCCGGGAGACATCCTCCGCCCCCGTGTAATGGGTCCCGAAGAAACGATCCAGTCCCGTCGACCCGAGACACACCTCGATGTTCCGTCGCGAGGTGGAGGACCCGACGGAAACGGGCACGCCCTCACCGGTGAGCCCCTCGAGTAGCGAGACGACCCCCGGCAGCGGTTCGAGACCGCTCTCCCGCAGCAACTCCCGGTAGAGTTCCTCTTTCCGGTCGCCCAGCGCACGGATGGTGTCCCGGTCCCCTGCGTCCGTCCAGCCGAAGACTCCGGGGATACACGATTCGTTCCTCATCCCGAACGACTCCTTGAACTGCTCACGCGTCAACGGCTTGTCGATTTCCTTCGCGAGCCGGAACCAGCTCGCTTCGTGCTGATCGTGGGAATCGATGAGAACGCCATCGAGGTCGAAAACGACTCCCGCGACGGTGGAAGAAAAAGGTGGGCGCACGCTCATGGCCGCCGAATATGGACGCCGGCGGCGCGGAGTAAAGCGTAACCCCAAGCGGTGCCGGTTGGATTGCCTTTCGGTTGACTTTCGCCTCTCCGCCCTTTCCGTTTTTTCATGAGCACCAATGCTCCCCAACTCCCGTCCTTCGACGATATCGCCTTCACGATGGACGCCCTCCCGGACATGGACGAGCGTTTCCAGTTCCTGATCGACCTGGGACGAAAGTTGCCCGCTCTCTCACCGGAGAAGAAGACCGAGGAAAACCGGGTCCACGGCTGCCAGTCGACCGTCTGGATCGATTCGTCCCTCGCCGGCGAGGCGATGGAGTTCGAGGGAGAGAGCGACTCCATGATCGTCTCAGGGCTGATCGCGATCCTGCTCTCCCTCTACAACGGCCGGCGGCCGGCGGAAGTCACGGCCATCGATCCCCACGGGGAGATGGGAAAGCTCCATCTCGAACATCACCTCAGCCCGAGTCGAAGAAATGGACTCGCCCGCATGATCGAACGGATCCAGGCCGACGCGACTTCCGCGTCAGGTGGCGAATAGGGGGACAGGTCCCCGCTCCCTCAGCGCAGCGCGTCGAGCAGCTCCCCGACGGTGTGGTGCGACTCGAGGGGATGCCGCAGGCGGATGGAAGGCTCCACCTCGTAGTGGTTGCAGCGACCCTCACGGGTCCGCCGGACGATCCCCGATTCTTCGAGGTCGTGGAGAATGCGCTGAACCGAGCGCTCGGTGATGCCGACCCGGAGAGCCAGGGTCCGCACGGTCAGGTCGGGATCGCGAACGAGACAGACGAGAACATGGGTGTGGTTGGTGAGGAACGACCACCCGGTATAGCGCCCGGCCTCCTCCTCCGAATCACGTCGAGCCAGGGATTTACTTTCCGCTTGCATGGTAACCAATATGCGTCATTTATGTCGCGTATTTTGTTTCTTGAATTGAATTACACGAAAACATTGCCATTTCGCCGGAGATTTCAACCTCGCAGATTCCCGAATTTCCCGCGCCCACCCGGCCGAACCACGTTGTTGCCAATCCCCTCGAACGCGGCTCAGTTTCGGCACCAATCTCGCTGAGTCGGTAGGCTCACACCGCATTTCGTCATCTCATGGGATTCGACACCCTGCAACCTTCGTGGATCGTTCTCGCCCTGTTTGCGGTCTCCGCCCTGGCCCCCGTCATCGGGCGTCTCCCCTTCGCTTTCGCGAGCGCGATTCGGATCGGCGTCATGGTAGCGGCCTTTCTCACTTTCGTGATCGGCGCTCCCGCGATCTGGCAGGGTGAGGTCTGGCGGAGTTCGGTGACGTGGGCACCCGAGGTCGGGATCAACTGGGATGTCTGGGTCACACCGGTGGGCTTGCTCATGGCCCTGCTCGTCACCGGTATCGGATCGCTCGTTGCACTCTACGGAACCGGTTACCTCGGAGACGGCGCCCGCACCCACCGCTTCTTCGCTTTCCTCTTCCTTTTCGCCGGCGCGATGCTCGGTATCACGATCACCGAGCATCTCGTCGTCTTCTTCGTGTTCTGGGAATTGACCAGCATCGCCAGCTATCTCCTGATCGGCCACTACCACGAGAAGACGGAATCTCGAAAGTCCGCGCTGGACGCACTGCTCGTGACCGGCACGGGCGGAGTCATCCTCCTCGCCGGCATCATCCTCCTCGGCGAAGTGGCCGGCTCCTACCGCATCGGCGAGTTGGTGGAGAAGAGCGACATGATCCTCGCCCACCCGCTCTACCCCGCAATTTTCATCTGCTTCTTCCTCGGAGCCGCCACCAAGTCGGCGCAGTTTCCATTCCATTTCTGGCTTCCCGGGGCCATGGCGGCCCCCGCTCCAGTGAGCGCCTACCTGCATTCCGCGACCATGGTGAAAGCCGGTGTCTTTCTCCTCGCGCTCATGCACCCGGTGCTCGGAGGAACCGACCTGTGGCATTTCACCCTCCTCTTCTCCGGTGTCGCCACGATGACATGGGGTGCTCTCGTCGCGGCCGTGCAGACCGACCTCAAGCGGCTCCTCGCCTACACCACGGTCAGCGCACTCGGCACGCTCGTCATGCTGCTCGGCATCGAGAACAAGCTCGCCGCGAAAACCGTGGTCGTGTTCCTCGTCGTCCACGCCTTCTACAAGGGAGCTCTTTTCATGGTGGCCGGCATACTCGAGAAGACCACCGGAACCCGGGACGTCTCGCAGCTGCGCGGGCTCATCGCGGCCATGCCCGTGCTCGGAATCGCTGCCGTCCTCGCCGCCGCATCGATGTCGGGACTGCCTCCCTTGATCGGTTTCATCGCCAAGGAGCTCCTCTACGAGGTCAAGCTGGAAGCGGCCGCGGTGGGATGGAGTATTCTCGTCTGCGGTGTGGTGGCGAATGCGGCCAACATCGTGGTGGCGCTGAACGTGGGCGTGGCCCCTTTCCTCGGATCCGGCAGGGAGGCGCCGCCCCTGAAGAAAAAGCCCTCGATCGCGCTGTGGTTGGGACCCGCCATTCTCGGCGCGGGCAGCCTCATCCTCGGACTCTTCCCCGGACCACTCCTCGGGTCCCTCGTCGAGGAGGTGGCCAGCCAGATCCGGATGGAGCCGGTCGACGTGAAACTGAAACTGTGGCACGGCTTCAATCTCGTCCTTCTCCTCAGCGCACTCACCCTTCTCATCGGACTGTGCGGTTTCTTCGCCCGCCGTCTGCTCTGGGGACTCGGGTCGTTCCTCCGCAACCGGATCGGTCTCAGCGCCCAGGCCCTCTTCCGAAGTGGCCTCGCGGGTTTTCTCTCCCTCGCCGGGCTGTTCACCCGCCTTTTCCAGTCGGGCAACCTGCGCCAGTATTTCATCGTCATCGTCGTCACCGCGGCGGCTCTCATGTTCGGGGCGGTGTGGATAACCGGCCGTCCCACCACGCTCCCCTCCGTCGGCGAGATCCGGCTCGATGCCATCCTCGCCACCGTCGCGGTCGCGGTCTCGGCAATCGGTGCGGCCGTCGCGACCCGCCGCATGACCGTGATCCTTCTCCTCGGTTGCGCCGGCTTCGGCATCGCGGGCATCTTTGCGCTCTACGGCGCCCCCGACCTCGCCATCACGCAGCTGCTCGTGGAGACGCTCACACTCGTTCTGTTCGCGCTCGCGATCTACGGACTGCCGCATCTCCTGCCCTGCAACGCCCGGCGACGCGACCGCGCCGTGTCGATCGCGATCGCGTCGGCCGCCGGAGTTGCCTTCACGCTGCTCACCCTCAAGGCACTCGCGTTGGAGTTTCACGAGCCGGTGGCCGAAGATATCGCCCGGCGCAGTCTGCCCGAGGCCTACGGGAGAAACGTCGTCAACGTGATCCTCGTCGACTTCCGGGCCCTCGACACCTTTGGTGAGATCAGTGTCCTGCTCATCGCCGCACTGGGTGTCGCCGCGATGCTCGGCAAGGGCGGCACGATCCCCCCGGGGGTATCGCGCCAGCGCTCGGCCGTGCTCCTCGCCTCGGCCCGCTACACCACGCCGGCGATGCTGATCTTCTCGCTCTACATCCTCCTGCGCGGTCACAACGAACCGGGCGGCGGATTCATCGGCGGGCTCATCGCCGCGATGGCACTCGTGCTCACCCACCTCGCCCGGCCGGAGAGCAAGTTGCGCTTCCTCGGCCTCGAACCGTCGCATGTCGCAGGCTTCGGCCTTCTCCTCGCCCTCCTCTCGGGCGTTCCCGGCCTCTTCAGCGACGCCAGCTTCCTCGCCGCCTGGTGGGGACCGGAATTCTCCCTGCCCGCCGTGGGGAAGGTCAAACTGGGAACGGTGCTGGCCTTCGACGTCGGGGTCTACTTCGTGGTCGCCGGAATCGTCCTCCTGCTCTACGAAGCGATGGAACGCTGGCACGCGACCCGGTCTCCCTCCGCCAACCGTTTCCCCTCCGCCTGATTTCGCGCTTCCTCCATCCGCCATGGACCTCCTGCTCGCCATCCTAATCGGTCTGCTCGCCGCCGTCGCGGTCTACCTGATCCTCGACCGCAACCTCTTCCGCATTCTCATCGGCCTCGCGCTGCTCGCCCAGGCGGCAAACCTGCTCGTCTTCTCGGCCGCAGGTCTCGGCGACGGCACCACCGCCGTGATCGACAAGAAGGCGGACGCCCCGGCCGAGAACGCACCCGACGCACTCGCCCAGGCGCTCGTGCTGACCGCGATCGTGATCAGCTTCGGTGTCCTTGCCTTCTGCATCACCCTGCTGAAACGCACCCACCGCCGCTCGAGCCAGTCCGACATCTCCGCGTTGTCCCACATCGATTCATGACGCAGCTCTCCTTCCTCGCGCCACTCCTGGTGCTCGTCCCCTTTTTCTTCGGCACCGTCTCGATCGCCACGCGGAACGTGCCCGCCGTGCAGCGGTTCCTCGTCGTCCTCGCGTCGGGCGCGAACTTCGCCCTCGCCGGGTGGCTCTTTCTCGAAGACCAGAAACAGGACGCCCCCACCGAGGTGAGCTTCGGCGCGTGGGAGACGCCCGTGGGTATCGCCTTCTTCATCGACGGACTTTCCGCGCTCATGGTCGTCGTCGCGGCACTGATCGGCTTCTGCGGGGCGCTTTTTGCCTGCGGCGAAATCGGGCGGACACTGTGGCGTCGCAACTACGCCTTCTTCTACCTGCTTCTCCTCGGGGGCATCAACGGCGCCTTTCTCACCGGCGACCTCTTCAACATGTTCGTCTGGTTCGAGGTGATGCTGATCGCCTCCTTCGCCATGATCGTGCTCGGCCGACGCAAGCACACGCTCGAGGGAGCCACCAAGTATGTCGTCATCAACATGGTGTCGTCGTTCTTCTTCCTCTCCGGCCTCGGCATCCTCTACGGGAAAGCGGGCAGCCTGAACCTCGCCGACATCGCGAGCCGGGTCGCCGAGTCGAACAGCGATCCGCTCATCCTGACCTCGGGCGCCCTCCTGCTCATCGCCTTCGGAATCAAGGCGGGCGTCTTCCCACTCTATTTCTGGCTGCCGGCCTCCTACCCCCACGCGGGATTCACCACCGCGGCGGTCTTCGGAGGCCTGCTCACCAAGGTGGGCGTCTACGCCCTGTTCCGCGTGTTCGGTGGAGCACTGGGTTTCGCGTCCGAACTCACCGGCCCGATCTTTCTCGTGGTCGGTGCGGCCACCATGATCATGGGTGTGCTCGGTGCGGCGAGCCAGTTCCACGTTCGTCGTATCCTTTCGTTCCACATCATCAGCCAGATCGGCTACCTCGTGCTCGGGCTCGGGCTCTTCACGCAGGGCGCGTTCGCCGCCGCGATCTTCTATACCGCCCACCACATCCTCGTGAAGTCGAACCTCTTCTTCTCCGCCGGTCTCATCGCCCGCGCCACCGGCTCGGAACGCCTCGAACGCATCGGGGGACTCTTCAAGGAGCGTCCCCTCCTCGCCTTTCTCTTCCTCATTCCCGCGCTCTCGCTCGGCGGCATCCCTCCGCTGTCGGGATTCTTCGCCAAGTTTCTCATCATCCGGGAGACGCTGCGCGAGGAGGCGTGGATCTATGCCGGCATCGCCCTCGCGGTCGGGGTGATCACCCTCTTTTCCATGACCAAGATTTGGGCCGAAGCCTTCTGGAAGGATCACCCGCGGCGTGAGAAACTCGATCGCATCAAACCGATTCAGGTAGTTCCCGTGATCCTCCTCGCCACCGGCACCATCCTCATCGGGATCTTCGTCCAGCCCGTCCACGAGGTCTCGGAGCGGGCCGCCACCCAACTCATCGAACAGAACCAGGTCGCCACCGTGGCCGAAGCCGAAACGCCATGAAACTGATCCGCCTGATCGGGAACTACGTGACCGATTTTATCGCAGCGAACATCACGATCGCGCGCCAGGTACTCTCGCGCCGCATCGAGATCGAACCGGAGACGATCGTGCTCGATACGGAGATTGCGAAACCCTCGGAGATCCTCGCGCTCTCGAACATGATCACCTTCACACCCGGCACTCTCACCCTCGAGATCGAGCCGGGCAAGAAGCTCGTGGTGCATGCCCTCGACGACAGCGAGGGAGCCCGCAAGGCCGTCCGCGAACGCCTCGAGCAACCGCTCCTCGCCATCACCCGGAAGAAGTCGACATGATTCTCACGATCGCCCACGCCCTCTTCACCGCCCTGATCGGCGCGTCCATCTTCCTCTGCCTCTACCGGCTCTGGCAAGGCCCCACCATCGCCGACCGGATCAACGCCGCCGACGTGATCGCGCTGGGCTTCGTCGGCCTCGCGATCGGTCACGGTTGGAAGACCGGCAACGCCGTCTGGCTCGACCTGGCCCTGGTCGCCGGGCTCGTGCTTTTCGTGGGAACCACCGCGGTTTCGCTCTTCATTTCACCCGAGCATCTCGCCGGAGGGGAGGACGAAGAATGAACTTCCTGCTCGAACTGTTCGCCGCCGTTTTCCTCGTCGCGGGCGGATTCTTCGCCTTCATCGCCGGGCTCGGCATCGTGCGCTTCCGCGACCTCGCCACCCGCATGCATGCCGCGACCAAGGCCGCCGGCGCCGCCTTTGCCCTCGTGCTCATCGCGATCGTCCTGCGCATGCCGGGGTGGGAGATCGGAATCAAGGCGGTCGTCTCGCTCGGATTCGCGTTTCTCACCCTTCCCGTCGCCGCCCACCTGCTGGGCCGCAATGCGATTTCTCGCGGGGACCGGAACGACGGCGACGAGGAGGGGGATCCCGACGATCGGTAGGCCAGGATCAGGCGGCAGAGAACGACAACCCGCTCCCCGGGTCCTCACGAGACGGAATCCCTGAACTCCCGAGAAGATCGTGGAACTGCTCGTCCAGAATCTCGTCTCGCCCGTCGTCCTCGCCTTCGTCCTGGGACTGCTGGCGCGTTGGGTGAAGAGTGACCTCGAGATCCCGGATGCACTCTACCAGGGGCTCTCGATCTACCTGCTCTTCGCGATCGGGCTGAAAGGGGGCGTCGCGCTGACCGAGACCCCGATCTCCCAGCTCATCGCCCCGTGCGCCGTGACGCTCCTGCTGGGACTCCTCACCCCATTCTCCGCCTACCTCATTCTCACCCGTCTCGGCAAGCTCGGACGGATCAACGGTGCGGCCGCGGCCGCCCACTACGGATCGGTGTCGGCCGTCACCTTTCTCGCCGCCATCGACGCCGCCGAGATCGCGGGTCGCGACACGGACGACTTCCTCCCCGCCCTCGTCGCGATTCTCGAGGTGCCCGGCATCCTCGTCGGCCTGCTCCTCGCCCGGAAGACGCGCAGGGGAGGACTGCAGGCCGCCGTTCACGAGATCGTTACCGGGAAGAGCATCTTCCTGCTCGTGGGTGGCATGGCCATCGGAGCACTCTGCGGTGCGGAGAAGTTCGCCTCTGTCTCACCCTTCTTCGTCGACCCCTTCAAGGGGGTGCTCTGTCTCTTCCTGCTCGAACTCGGCATGGTCGCGGCAGGGCGAATCCAGGATGTTCGACGCGCGGGTTGGCGCCTCGTTTTCGTCGGCTGTCTTCTGCCCCTGCTCCACGGCATGGCCGGAACGATGGCCGGTCTCGCCGCCGGGATGACCACGGGAGGGGCCGCCGTTCTCGGTGCGATGACCGGAAGTGCCTCCTACATCGCCGCCCCCGCCGCTGTCCGCATCGCGCTTCCCAAGGCCAGCCCCGGAATCTACCTCACGCTCTCCCTCGGCATCACGTTTCCCTTCAACATCGGAATCGGCATTCCGCTCTTGATCGCCTTCGCCGGATTCTGCGAAAAACTGTTTCCATGAAGACCCTCCTCACCCAGGTCACGATCGTGAGCGAGAGCCTGATCAAGGACGAATTGCTCTCCGTGGTCCGCCGTCACGGGGCAAGCGGCTACACGCTGTCGCGAGTCGAGGGCGAGGGATCGCGCAGTACCCGCGCCCACGAGATCGAACGGCACAATGTCAGGATCGAGACCATTGTTTCCCCGCAGACCGCCGACGCGATCCTCGGCGAACTGGCGGAACGATATTTCGAAGATTTCGCCGTGATCGCCTGGCTGACCGAGGTCAACGTGCTGCGCGGCGAGAAATTCGTATCCGAGGAGTAGGGCCGGAACCGGAGCCGAAGCCGGGGATTCGTCGAAATGCGTTAGGTTCTTCCGCGCGCGGCAGTGATGGGGTGAAACGATGCCGGATCAACCCGACAGCTTCCAGCCCCGAACCGGCGATTCCTACGAGACCTTCGTGTCTATCCTCGCCCACTACGAGCCCGATCTGCGCCGCTTCATCCGGTCGCTGTTGCCCACACACGCCGATACCGATGAGGTTCTCCAGCGGACCGCAATTGCGATCTGGAGGAAGTTCGACCAGTTCGATCTGGAAACGAACTTCATGAAATGGGCGTGCGTCGTGGCCCGCTACGAGGCACTCTCCTATCGCCGGAGCATGGCCCGCGACCGGCTCGTCTTTCGCGACGACGTGTTCGACCTTCTCGCGGAGGAGGGGGCGGCCGAGGAGGAGCAGAGAAAGGCCGAGGAGACCGCGTTGGAGAGTTGTCTCGAGGAGCTCCCATCCAAGCAGCGTCAACTCGTGACCCTCGCCTACACGCAGGGCGTGAAGGTGGTCGATCTCGCCGAGGAGGCGGGCGCATCACCGGAAGCCTTCTACATGCGCCTCAGCCGGATCCGGAGAAGCCTCCTCCACTGCATCGAGTCGAAGGTTTCACGAATCGACCCCACCAAAGCCACCGCATGAACCCTCCATCCGAACCATCGAACGGCGAGCCGGAGCAGCTCTGGATCGAGGAGTATCTCGACGGGCGCATTTCCCCCGCTGATTTCGAAGCCCTGCAGGACCGCCTCGCCGAATCCCCTTCGTTTCGAGCCACCTTTCGACGCTACGCCGCCCTCGACAGCCATCTGTGGGAACGCTCTTCTTCGGAAGACGACGAGGCGGCCATGTTCGCCTGGGAATCCGCCACGCCGTCTCCCCCCCTCGTCGCAATCGCGAGGCCGCGCTTCGTGTTGCGAACGGCGGTGCCCCTTGCCGCGGCCGCACTCGCCGCCTTTGCCCTCGGTGGAGCGCTCATGGGCGTCCTTGCACCGTCGGGTCCCGCGGGGTCGATCTTACCCGAAGCATCCGCCTCCGGATTCGCCGCGATCGAACGTCTCTCGGATCCGGTGTGGCCCGACGACAGCGGGCCTCGTTTCGAGGGGGACCTCGTCGCAGGGGAACTGTTTCGGCTGGCCTCGGGCACCGCCGAGATCAGGTTCTTCTCGGGAGCATCGATGATTGTCGAAGGGCCCGCCGAAATCGCCCTGCGCTCCGCATGGGAAGCGGAGTGCCGCTCGGGAGCCGTGCGCATGCTCGTTCCCCCGGCGGCGCGGGGGTTCCGACTTCACGGACCCGACACGGAGATCGTGGATCTCGGCACCGAGTTCGGTCTCGACGTGCGGGACGGAACTGCCCGGGTCGAGGTCTTCGACGGAGAGATCGCCCTGCGGCATCGCGGTGGACCGGAAAGACTTGTCGAAGGGGGATCCGCCTGGGAGCTCCCCGCTTCCCGAACCGAAACACCGGTCGACCCGGAGGCGAACCGCTTTCCCGATCCGATCGCCCTCGAAACGGGATCCTCCGCCCAGCGGGCGACGGATTTTCACCGATGGACATCCTATCGCGACCGTCTCGCCGCAGACGACAGGATCCTCGCCTACTACACCTTCGAGGAGAAAGCCGGTCTCGTTCCCGATCTGGCGAACCGAACCGGCCCGCTCGCCGGGGAACACGACGGCGCCATCATTCTCGCGCAACAGGTCGACGGACGTTGGCCGGGACTGAAGCCGGCGATGGAATTCCGGCGCCCCGGCTCGCGCGTCCGCGTCCGCATCGACGGGGAGTTCCACGCCTTCACCTTCGCGTGCTGGGTCCGCATCGACAGCCTCGACCGGCGCTACAACGCCCTCTTTCTCGGAGACGGCTATGAGACGGGAGAACCCCACTGGCAGATTCGTGACGACGGAAAGATGATGCTCTCGGTGATGGTCGACGACACTCGTCCGAGTCCCTACCAACCCGACGACGCCGGCTTCCACCGCGTCTATTTCTCTCCCCCGATGTGGGATCTCTCGATGAGTGGGCGCTGGCTTCACCTCGCCTCGGTCTTCGATCCCGAAAACCGCCGCGTGTCTCACTATGTCGATGGCGTGCGGATCCACCGGCAAGAGATCACCGACGAGTATTTCATCGACCACCTCCGGATCGGCAATGCGGAGATCGGGAACTGGGGCCAGCCTTTCCGCGAGGAGCCCACCTTCGCGATCCGCAATCTGAACGGCAGGATGGGAGAGATCGCCCTGTTCGACGCGGCGCTCGCGGATGCCGAGATCACCGAACTCTACGAACAGAGCCGGGCCGGCAAATGCGCGAATGGCCGGTGATCCGCCGGCTATTCCTCCTCCGAAGTCGGGTCTGCTTCCCCGGCCGCCTCCGGAGCCGGCGGCACGGCGGCGTCCTCGGGATCAGCGACATCGGCGATCCCATCCCCGTCCTCGTCGACCACACCCGAGAGAGGATGACCGGTGACGGCCTGCCACGCGATCGTGCGAAAGATGCGGTCCAACTCGGGCGAGGGATAGTCCGGGTCGGCGCCGCCACGCCCCGGAGGCAATGCAATGTCGCCTTCGATCTGTTCGGGCGATCTCCCGTAAACCGTGGCGAAGAATACATAGCCCTCGAGGCGATCGAAGCCGGGACCGAGGTGTCCGAGCCGATCCCTCCACAAAGACCGTTCCTTTCCGCCAATGGCGCGGTGAAGCCCTTCGACGCCGGGCAATTCGCCCTGGAGGAAGAGCTGCGCCGCCATCGTCATCGCGTCGGAGGTCGGCATGATGAACACCTCGTCGGTCGTCGATTGGCGAATGGTCCTCACGAGCTCCAAGTAGAGTTCGCGCTTCTCCGTTCCGATGCGCGCGAGCATATCCCTGGTGAACCCGTCCTCCGTTTCCGGCTCCTCGTCTCCGAGTTGAAAGAGCTGGGGCCAGGCGTCGGAGAGGAAGAACTTCATGTCCGGGTGATACTTCCGGCAGAAGTCGATCCATGCCGTATAGAAAGCGGGGCGGTCCATGAAGTAGGGTCCCCACATCATCGCATCCCACTCGGCGTTCGCGATCGAGGCGAGGAGCTTGGGCTCGGGTTTCTTGTCGAACTGGAAGATCCCGTTCTCCTGCTCCCACTTGTAGCGAGCGCTCCCGGTCATTCCCCCGCCGGTATGCGTGTAGAGGGGCTGTTCCGCGAATCCCGCCGCCTTCGCGATCACGGGAAACGTCCGGTAGCCGGGTGCCATGAAACTGTGTCCCGTCCCCACGATCCGGAGTGCCCCATCCGCCGGCTTCTCGTAGGATCTCACCGCCGGCTGCTCCGGACGCAACTGCTTCCGGTAGACCTCGGCGATTTCTTCCGGAGAGAGAAGACTCACGGCATGCCCGGGGAACGCATCCTCGTCCCAACCGGGATCGACGGAAAACTGGCGCGGTGCGCCTTTCCCGCCCCCCTTTCCGCCTCCCCGCTTGCCCAGGAATTCTCGGGCATAGGCGGTCGCCTCATCGACCGTCAGGGTGCCATCCTTGTTCGCATCCGCCTCGGGAAAGCGCTTGAGCCAGGCGGCGAGCTGTTCCTTCGAAGCCCGTAGCTGCCCGTGAGTCGCCGGGAGGGAGGCCAAGATCAAGAGGAAGCCGAGGAGAGCGAAAAAGAATCGAGGCCGCATTGTCTGGAGTGAATCCGATTTCCCGGACGCTGGCAAGCAAACGTCGCGTCACCGGGCGATTCGCGAAAAAACCTCGTTAGGAATTTCGGCCTCCGGTAGTGTTGGGGTGATGGACAGTTTTCCGACAATCCGGCTTCTCGTTCCCTGTATCGTGGTCCTCGGCAGCCACGCGAGGGCAGTCGACTACGAGAAGGACATCGCCCCCATTTTCGAGAAGCATTGCCTCGATTGCCACGGACCCGACAAGGAGAAATCGGGACTGCGCTTGGACAGTCGCGCCCTGATGCTCGAAGGCGGCGACTCGGGACTCGCCACGATCGTTCCGGGCGATTGGGAGAAGAGCTACCTGATGGAGGTGGTCACCCATCTCGACGAGGACATGGCCATGCCACCGAAGGGTGACAAGCTCTCCGATAGCGATATCGCACTCCTCGAGGCGTGGGTCCAGGGTGGTGCGATCTGGCCGGGCCAGATGGATGCTCGTATCGACAAGACGGCCGAACACTGGGCGTTCCTGCCCGTAGCGAAGCCAGCCGTGCCAGGGGACGGGCATCCCGTCGATGCCTTCCTCGATCGCAGGCTCGAGGAAAGAGGGCTCGAAGCGAACGAACCTGCCGATCCGCATTCGCTCATCCGGCGTACCTCCATCGTCCTGACAGGGTTGCCTCCGACACCGGAGAGGGTTGCCTCCTACCTCGCCGACCACGCGAAGGACGCGGACGCCGCCTATGCCTCTCTCGTCGACGAACTTCTCGCCTCGCCGCACTTCGGGGAGCGGTGGGGCCAGCACTGGCTCGACGTCATTCGCTGGGCGGAGACCAATGGTTCGGAATCGAACCTCTACCGCAAGAACGCCTGGATCTACCGGGATTACGTGGTCCGTGCCTTCAACAACGACGTTCCCTACGACCAGTTCATCCGCGAGCAGCTCGCCGGCGACCAGCTCGGAGTCGGGGAGGCCACCGGATTTCTCGTCGCAGGCCCCCACGTTCCCGCGGCGACCGTGGGACAGGAGCCCTCCGCGATCCGGCAGGCCCGCGCCGACCGCATCGACGAGATCATGCAGACCATCGGGGCGTCCATGCTCGGGGTGACGGTCAACTGCGCGCGCTGTCACGACCACAAGTTCGATCCCATCTCGATCCAGGATTACTACTCGATGACGGCGGTTTTCCAGGGAGTCGAATTCGGGGGCAGGTGGCCCGAATTCGCCGACGACCATCCGCGCAAGAAACGCGCCGAGGAGCTCTATCGGGCCGCCGCCCGCGAGCGAGCCATCCTTCGGGAGGGACCGGGCTTCTGGGAGGAAGACTGGGGCGGATTCACCGAAATGGAGTTTCCCCCGGTGAAGACGAAGGTGCTGAGAATCGACTTCAACTGGAACTCGGTGGGCATCGACGAGTTGCAGGTCTACGGCCCGGAAGACCGCAACCGGAATCTCGCTCTCGCTTCGGCCGGCACCGAGTTGAGGACCGACGATTCGTTGACGCAGCTGCGAGGCGAACTACACAAGGCGAACGACGGCCAGTTCGGCACCCAGGCCTGGCGGGCGAAGGCACCGAAGGACAGCAAGAAGCGGCCCTGGGTGGAGATTCACTTCCCCGGCGAGCGCGAGGTGAACCGCTTCCGCTTCAGCAGCAACCGCGAGTACTATTTCGAGACGGACTACCTGTCGCAGGGGAACTACAGCAAGTTCCCGACCTACCGAATCTCCGTTCAGCAACCGGATGGCGGTTGGAAGGAAGTGGCCGCCTCAGTCAAGGCCAAGGGGATGCTGGACAAGAATCCCGACTGGAAGACCGCGGCCGATTCCCTCCACGAGATCATCGCGGATCTGAAGGAAGAGGGACCGCGCCACAGTTTCGTCGGGCGATTCTTCGAGCCGCCCGTCACCCGCGTCCTCCAGCGCGGCAGCCCGGAGAATCCACGCGACGAGGTCATGCCGGCCGGGTTCGAGATCATGGACGGGCAGCTCGGTCTCACGAACGAGACACCGGAGCACGAGCGGCGTCTCGCCTATGCCGACTGGCTTGTCCGGGAGGATCACCCCCTCACCGCCCGGGTCATGGCGAACCGGGTCTGGCAACACGTCTTCGGTGCGGGACTCGTTTCCACGGGGAGCGATTTCGGAAGGGCCGGCGCCGAACCCAGCCACCCCGAGCTACTCGACTGGCTCGCCGCGGAATTCGTCGACAGGGAGTGGTCGACGAAGAAGCTCATCCGCCTGCTCGTGACGAGCGACGCGTTCCGGCGGTCGAGCGCCCCTGCAAAGGAGGCGATGCAGGCCGATGCGAGTTCCCTTTTCCTCTGGCGTTATCCCCCCCGTCGTATCGAGGCGGAGGTGATCCGCGACGGGATCCTCCAGGCATCGGGCAAGCTCGACCGTTCACTGGGTGGCCGTGGCTACCGGATCCACAACGTGAAGAAGACCTACGCCCAGTGGGAGGTGGTCGACAATCACGGTCCCGAGACGTGGCGTCGCATGCTCTACCAGGAACGGATGCGCCGGGTCGACGACCGCATCTTCACCGCCTTCGACTTCCCCGATTGTGGACAGGTCAGGGCGAAGCGTCCCGTCTCGACCACACCCCTGCAGGCCCTCAACCTGCTCAACAGCAGCTTCGTGGTCGAACAGGCGGATCATCTCGCCGACCGTGCCCGCGAGGAGGCGGGAGCCGAGACCGAAGCGCAAATCGATCGGCTCTATGCGCTTCTCCTCACCCGGACGCCCAGCGACGACGAGAAGACGGCATGCGTCGAGATCGCGGAAGGTCATGGTCTCGCCATCGTCGCCCGGTCGCTGATCAACACGAACGAATTCGCCTTTCTGCCCTGATCCGGCCCGAAACACCCCCACAGACTGAACGCACGGCAGGAACTCCGACACTCTTCCCGTTATGAATCCCGAACACCTCACCCCCCACGGACGCCAGTTGCTCGACCGGCGAAACTTCATGAGCCAGGCCGGCTTCACGCTCGGCGGACTGGGGCTCGCCAGCCTGCTCGCCGCCGAGGACGATCCGGCCGCGTTTTCCGGCAAGACGCCGATCCGTCCCGCGATCGATCCCGACAATCCCTACCTGCCCCGGGGTGCCCACCACGCGGCGGCAGCCGAGCAGGTTCTCGTGATCTTCTGTCCGGGGGCGGTGAGCCACGTCGACACCTTCGACTACAAGCCCGACCTCGTGAGGTATCACGGCCAGAAGCCGCCCGGCATTCCCGCGGTCACGTTCGAGGGGCCGACCGGCGACATCGCCCGGTCCTTCTGGGAGTTCAAGCCGCGGGGTGAAAGCGGGAAGATGACCTCGGAACTGCTGCCTCACCTCGGCTCGCTCGCCGACGACTTCTGCTTCCTGCACTCGCTCACGACGCAGACGAGCGCCCATCCTCAGGGCGAGAATTTTCTCAACACCGGCTTCACGATGGAGGGGTTCCCGTCTTTCGGAGCGTGGGTGACCTACGCACTCGGTTCCGAAGCCCAGGATCTGCCCGCCTTCGTCGCGATCAACGATCCGCGGGGCCTCGCCCGTTCCGGCAAGAACAACTTCGGGAACGGTTTCCTCCCCGCCGCCTTCCAGGGCACCGGGTTCAACGCGAAGAATCCGCCCGCCAACCTGCAACGTCCCACTCGCTACTCCGCGTCGGACGACAAGGCCACCGTCGACCTTCTCCGGCGCCTCAACGCGAGACACCTCGAGAGTTTTCCCGGCGACGCGGATCTCGCCGCCCGGATCGCCAGCTACGAACTCGCCGGACAGATGCAGACCTCGGTCCCCGACATGATGGATCTCTCGAAAGAGTCGGAGTCGATCCACAAGGAATACGGCACCGACACCGGGACCGAGCTGAAGCGGGAATACGCCAAGAACTGCATCCTCGCCCGGCGCCTCATCGAGAAGGGAGTCCGCGTGGTGCAGCTCTTCAACGGGAGCGATCCGAGTGGCGGAAACGGCATCACGAATTGGGATTCACACAGCAACATCGCGAACACCCACGCGATGCAGGCCGAGATCATGGATCAACCCAGCGCGGCGTTGATCCGCGACATGAAGCGCCGAGGCCTTCTCGAGAAGACCCTCGTGGTCTGGTGCACCGAGTTCGGACGCATGCCCTTCCTCCAGGGAAACGGAACCGGCCGGGACCACAACCCCGACGCCTTCACCTGCTTTCTCGCCGGAGCCGGAGTGAAGAAGGGTTACAGCTACGGGAAGAGCGACGAGTGGGGATTCAAGGTGGCGGAGAACCCGGTCGAGCTCTACGATTTCAACGCGACCATCCTGCACCTGCTCGGACTGGACCACGAGCGCCTCAGCTACTACCACAACGGACTCGAACGGCGCCTGACAAACGTCCACGGCCACGTGATCAAGGATGTGCTGGCGTAGGGCCTCTCGACATGCGCCACGTGTGTTTTCGCAATCGACATGAAATCTCTCATCACTCTCGTTTCCACGATTCCCTTCCTGCTCGGAACCTCCCTGCTGGAGGTGGCCTCGGCGGATGAAAGTACTCCGCAGCGGCCCCACGTCCTCTTCATTGCGATCGACGACCTCAGGCCCGAACTGGGCTGCTACGGTTCGCCGATCGCGAAGTCCCCTGTGCTGGACGAGTTGGCCGGGGAGGGACGCCTCTTTCGTCGCGCCTACTGTCAGCAGTCGATCTGCAGTCCTTCACGGGCCAGCCTGATGACGGGCGCCCGTCCGGACGAGATCGGGGTGATCGAGAACACGGCCTACTTCCGCGATCTCCATCCTGACATCGTCACCCTGCCCCAGCATTTCATCACCCATGGCTACGAGGCCGTCTACTGCGGCAAGATCTACCACGGAAAGATGACCGACGAGGATCTCTCGTGGAGTCGCAAACCGGCATTCGACAGGCTCGCCGTGAAGAGGATTCCCGCCGTCGCCGGCCCCTACCGCAAACCGGAGAACCAGGAGACCTGGCGAGCGAATCGCGATGCGATGTGGGCGAAGTATGGCAAGGAAGGGTCGGGGGGCCTTGTCCACGGACCCGCCTTCGAAGATGCCGATGTTCCCGATCACGCCTACGACGATGGATTCCAGACCGAACTGGCCCTGGCCACGCTGCGGGACCACCTTGCGGAGACACCGGACCAGCCTCTCTTCCTCGGCCTCGGTTTCAAGAAGCCCCACCTGCCCTTCCTCGCGCCCAGGAAGTACTGGAATCTCTACGATCGAGGGGAGATCCGGCTGGCCGACCAGCACGAGGCTCCCGAAAACGGGGCCGCCACCGGACTGCACGCCTCGTTCGAATTGCGCACCCGGCACGGCATTCCCAAGTCAGGTCCGATCGGCGAGGAACTCGCCCGCACCTTGCTCCACGCCTACTATGCCTGCGTCAGCTACGTCGACGCCCAGATCGGTAAAGTGATCGACGCCCTCGACGAACACGGGATTCGTGACAACACGATCATCGTGGTCTGGGGCGACCACGGATGGCACCTCGGCGAAATGGGCATCTGGGGCAAGGCGACCAACTACGAGATCGCCACGCGCGTTCCGCTGATCTTCTGGACGCCCGGCATGAGGGAGCCCGGTGAACCCACCAACGCCATCGTCGAGCTGGTCGATCTCTACCCAACCCTGTGCGAACTCGCGGGCCTGCCGCTTCCCGGACACCTCGCCGGAGAAAGCCTCGTACCCGTGCTCGATGACCCATCGGCGGGCAAGGGTGGTGTCGCCCTGAGCCAGTTCCCCAATCCCGCTCTTCGGGAGTGGGCCGCCAATCCGCTCTCGCCTGGCATGCGCCAGACCTTCTTCGGTCCCCTCATCGAGGAAGTCGAGCAACGCATCATCGACCAGCAGGGCGACACCTGGGATCGCGACCTCTTCGAGAACCACCTCATGGGCTACGCGCTTCGTACCGAGCGATTCCGCTACGTCGAGTGGCGCGACTACCGTGACCCGGGTGCCGAGCCGGTCTTCGTCGAGTTGTTCGACCATGAGACCGATCCGGTGGAAACTCGGAATATCGCCGCGGAGCGGAGCGAGGTGGTATCGGAATTGGCGACCAAATTAGGTTCTTACCTCCCAAGGTGAATTCACGCGCGCGACGACCGGGCCACTGACAACCGGACTATCCCTCTCGCTCGACGAGGTAGTCGGAGATCGATTCGAACAACTCTCTCCGAGCCGGCGCCTCACCCCTTTCGTCGGCAATCACAGCCGCATGATCGAACATGCGCCTCACGAGAGATTTCCCCTCGACCTCTTTCGCGATTCCAAAGGCGGAACGCTCCGCCTCGATCCTGCTCCAGTAGGCGCTGACCTCGCTCCAGAAATCCTGCGTCGCTTTCCAGTATGCGCGCGCTTCGGTGAAATCGACCTCGTCGGTGCGATCATAGTAGTTCACACCCTGCTCGACGGCGATGTATCGGACAACGTCGCCGTTCTCGTCGATGACCTGCTTCAGGTTGTCCTGCTCGTGCACCCACCCGTGTGGGGTGATGGCGTGGCGGTTCACCGCCTGCAGGATCTGGTAGTCGTCCCGCTTGGTGTGTTCCCGGCGCGGGAGCGGACGGGCCGTCTGCCTGCTCTCCCAGCGCGAGTAGCCCCCGTCGTGCCGCCATTTCGCGTAGCTCTCGTATCGCGGGCTGTCGTCGACCTGGCTCACGAGCTGGCTCCACGTACCCTTCACTTCCTCAGGGTCGAGTTCACGGACCGCCCACTGGCTGCGGCCCTGGTATTCCACGATGCGCGTGTCTTCCCAGGTCCAGACCTGCTTCCAGTGCTTCACGATTCCGCGACTGGTGGTGAGGATATGCTGGAGAACGATCCGGTCGCCGGTGTCCTCGATCACGAGTACGAGCTCCGACGCATCCTCCTGGTAGGGTTCCTTGAGCGTGTAGCCTTTCTGGAGGGAAACGGTTTCCTCGAAGTTGAAGAGCACCTCAAATTCGCCGGCCATGCTCAGGATCGCCTCGCGGTCCTTCTCGGGAGGCTCAGAAGCGAGAATGAAGGCAGGGACAATCGCGAGGCCAGCCGCAAGAGCGGCCGCCGCAATGGGGCGGAGAGGGTTGCAGGGAATCGTATTCATCGGCTCGGGTCGGTTTAGGGTGGTTCATCCCGCAATCTATTGCGAATGAGTCCTAACAACCTACGATGGTGCGCCCGATCACGACGATTTCAAACAAAATTCACCCAATAGGCTACCAGTAACGCAATTGCGTCTTATTCGCAATACAGGCACTTTTCTCTTGCGAATGAGACCGGGTCGCAATAGCGGTGCTTATGAGCCGATTCCAAGCCGTCCATCACACGTCCGTCGTCTCGCTTGTCCTGGCCATCCTCTTCGGGATCGGTCTAGCCCGTCTCGGTGCACAGGAAATCGGTGAGACGCCCACCTCGGAGCCGGTCGAAACCAACACCGACGCCGAAACCGTCTCTTCGGAGGCCGATCCCACCCCGGCTCCCGAGGGTGGATCGGGCATCCTCGCCCCCACCGTGGTCGAGTCGACCCTCGATCCCGCGCCCGTCCGCCCGGTTCGGCCCGCACCGGTGCCGCGTCCGCACGTGACCGATACCATCGTCGAGGTCGCGACTCGCTCCGAGAAGGAGATGGAGGACGTGATTCCCGCGGTCGGGGTCATCACTGAGCAGGAGATCGCCCGCATCGCACCTCTCTCCTTCGACGATCTCATCCGTACCCAGCCCAACGTCGAGACCGTCGGCGGACCGCGCTACCTCGGCGAGCAGCTCGTCATTCGCGGCGAGGGCGGAAACGCCGTCACGGTGCGAATCGACGACGCCCGGCAGAATTTCGTCTCCGGGCACGCCGGCCAGCGCTTCTTCGTCGAAACCGACTTTCTCAAGCAGGTCGAGATCCTGCGCGGCGCAGGCTCTTTTCTTTACGGAAGTGGCTCCGCCGGTGTCGTCAACCTTTCCACCCTTGATCCCGAAGACCTCCTCAATGAATCGGGGGCGATGGGGCTGCGGGTCCGCAACAGCTACAACACGAACTCCGAGGAGTGGGCCAACAGCGTCATCGGCACCGCCTCGAGCGGCAAGGTCAGCCTCATGCTCGGCGCCTCCGATCGCGACGGCAACAACATCACCCTCGCCGACGGCGTGCAACTCCCTAACTCCGCCATCGAGCGCGAGGGCCGAATCGGCAAGTTCGTCTGGACTCCCAACGACGCGAATCGCTTCGAGGTCGGCATGAACTACTACACCAGCGAAGACCAGGGTGCAGCGAACCCGCAGGGGAACGTCGACCTACAGGGCAACCCCACCGTGGGCCGGACGATCGACTACATCCAGTGGAACGCCGGCTGGGAATACGATCCCGAGCACAACGACCTCGTCGATTTCGACCTCGACGTCTACTACAACAACACGAAGCAGGTCCGGAACTACCTCGATCCGGGCGCCAATCTCGGCCGGCAGAACGTTCACGACCTCGACGTCTTCGGGATCGACCTCGTCAACCGCAGCATCGTCTACACCGGAGACCTCGAGCACGAGCTCGTCTACGGCCTCGAGTTCTTCACCGAGACCCAGGAGGGCGGGGAAACCCGCGACACCTTCTTCATTCCCGGCTCGCCCGGCAATGCCAGCGGCCGCCCCGACGCCGAAGCCGATCACTTCGCGGTGTTTCTCACCGACGAGGTGGACCTGACCGACCGCCTCACCCTCTTTGGCGGGTTCCGCTACGACACCTACAGCACCCTCAAGACCGCCGGTGTCGGCGCCGCGCAGGAGGACAGCGCCTTCACCCCGAACGTCGGCTTCGACCTCGATCTGACCGAGAACCTGTCCCTCGTCGGCCGTTACTCGAAGGCATTCACCGAGCCGACACTCAACGATCTCTACCAGGACGGTAGCCACTTTGGCGTCGTGCCCAGCCCGACGCGGCCCCTCGTGCAGACCGTGCGGGAAGCCGTCACGGGCGCCTTCACGCCTCCGGGCGGCCAGCTGCCGCAACCGGGACTGCTGCGATGGAACTACTACGAGGAGGTTTTCATCCCCAATCCCGACCTGCTCCCCGAGACGAGCGACAACTTCGAGCTCGGTATCCACTACGAAAACGACGACGTGAACGGCGGCCGTCTCTCGGCGCGGCTCACCGGATTCTACAAGCAGGGGGAAAACACCTTCGACAGCGAGATCGTGGGCACCCGGACGGTGAGCCCCTACACCGGCTTCGCCAATCCGGGCGGCACGCCGGCCAATGTGCCGGGCGTGAACATCCCCACCTTCGTCACGCCGGGTCCCTTCGCGCCGCCGATCTTCATCGGCACCGTCACGCCCTTCAGCGGGCAGAACTTCCGGAGCTTCCTCGAGCAGGATCTCCGGCAGACCGTCAACCGCGACGAGACCGAGATCTATGGTGCCGAACTCTCGATCGACTACGACACCGATTACTGGTTCGCCAACCTCTCGGCCGGGATGCTCCGGGGCGAGGACATCACCACCGGGCAGAAGCTGAATTCGATCACCGGGGGCCAGGTCGCCCTCACCCTCGGGGTGCGTCCTTTCGAAAGCCTCGAACTCGGCGCCTACGGCATCTGGAATGGCGGACGCGAGGATCTCGTCTCGGATCCGAACAACATGACGAGCGGTTACGACATCTACGGTCTCTTCGCCACCTTCCAGGCGACGGAAAACTGGCAGCTCCGCGCCGGCGTCGACAACCTCTTCGACCAGGCCCACCAGCGCTCCACGATCGCGCAGGACGAGCCCGGCCGCGCCGCGGTCTTCTCGTCGACCTTCACCTGGTGATCGCCACGGCGGCACGGGGATCCGCGGCCCTGCGGGGCCCTCGTCCGATCCGCCCACGGGTTTCCCTCCCGGCCGGGCAGGTCGCGGCCACCCGGCCCGGATTTCTCACAAAGTTTCGTAGCGAGACGCGGCGAGGGCCGTGCCGGCAAGGCTCGTGCGGGAATTCCCACCGGGCTGTGTGAGAGGACACACTGCCCCAGGCCAATCCAGGCGCAACACAGTTGACGCGGGCCGCCGCAAGTCGTGGTGGATCGTTTGTGAGAAAGGCGGGCTGACCAACTCACGAAAGCGGATCCACCCGCTTTACGCCCGGAAATCGATCGAAATCACGATCGTTGCTGTAGACAGTAGCCGAATGCTCCATCGCATGCAGCGCGATCAGGGCGTCGGTCGACAGGTTGCCCCCGCCATCCGCCTCTTCGAGAAGGTCGAAAAATCGTGGAAGGGCCTGCTCGGAAAGACCGAGGAGGCGCACGCAGGGGCAATCCATCCACTGCTCCACGATCTTCCGCACTTCGCCGGCCGAGAGAGGGCTCCGGGACAGGGTCGGATGGGTGAGCAGACGCGTGAAGGCGAGCACCACCACCCATACCAGCCCCACCGGCTCGGCGCCCGAGAGCGCGGACTCCCACCAAGCCCGAGCCTCGGCGTGGCGGGGCGACGTTTCATCGTGCGCGTAGATCAACAGATTCGCATCGGGTATGATCATGCCCCGACCTTTGCGATTCCCTCTTCCGCCTCGATCTGATCGTAGAGCTGATTCATGCTCTGTCCCCGATAGGCAGGCTTGATCCCCACCGCATGGGTGATCAGGCTCACTGGCTCGCGAGGCGCCGCCTCCGCGCCGAGTCCACGCTGGAGAACCTCCTCGAACACCTCTCGAAAAGGCCGTTGCCGCCGCCGCGCCAGCTCGCGGACCTCCGCCAACAAGCCATCGCTGATGTTTATTGTGGTTCTCATATCGGCATCATGATGCCGATTCACCGGAAAATCAACCGTCTAGCCTACCCCCCCGGGCCCGCCGCGGCCACCGGCTCTCGACCCACCGCCCCGTCTTTTCGCCCTCCATCCCCTTGCCCGCCGCATTCCCCGGTGGAACACTGCCGGCGTGTTCGCGCTTCGAAATCACCACACCACCGTCGCGACCGAGATCCTCGCCGGACTGACGACTTTCGCCGCGATGGCCTACATCCTCGCGGTGAATCCGGCAATTCTCTCGATCACGGGCATGGACGCCGCAGCCCTCGTCACCGCGACGGCGCTCTCCGCGGCAATCGGCTCGGTCCTGATGGGCCTCCTCACGAACTACCCCATCGCCCTCGCTCCCGGGATGGGACTGAACGCCTTCTTCACCTTTACCATCTGCGGCCAGATGGAGGTGCCCTGGCAGGGCGCGCTGGCGATGGTCTTCTGGAACGGCGTCTTCTTCCTGGCACTGTCGCTCACCGCCCTCCGCGAAAAGATCGTGCGGGCCATCCCCGACGCGCTGAAAACTGGGATTCAGGCGGGAATCGGTCTCTTTATCGCCGTGGTCGGACTGAAGAATCTCGGGATCTTCGGCGATCCGGCCCCGGGGTTTTTCGCCCTGCGTCCCGGCACCTGGAGCGCGAGTCTCCTCCCTCCCATCCTGCTCGCCACGGGTGGTATTCTGCTCGCGCTGATTCTGATGCGATTCCGCGTCGCGGGAGCCCTGCTCCTCGCCATCGGGGCGGTTACGGTCGCCGGTTTCTTCGTCCTGAGCGGCGGTGAACCGGTCACCCCATCCCCTGCCGCCGTCGTCGCGGCACCCGCTTCGCTCGCTCCCCTCTTTCTCGAGATCGACTGGTGGTATCCTTTCCGCCATTGGGAAACCGCGTGGATCGCCGTGCTCACGCTCGTCTTCGTCGACCTCTTCGACAGTATCGGCACGCTCATCGGGGTGTCGCGTCAGGCGAAATTGGTGGACGCCGAAGGCCAGCTCCCCCGGATGCGCTCCGCCCTCGCCGCCGATGCGGCCTCCACCGCGATCGGGGCCTGCCTCGGCACCTCGCCCGTCACCTCTTACATCGAGTCCGCCACCGGGGTCCAGGCCGGAGGCCGGACCGGCCTCATCACGCTGGTCGTCGCTGCCTGCTTCCTCGTCGCGATGTTCTTCCACCCGGTCATCGCCATCATACCCGCCGCCGCCGTCGCTCCCGCCCTGATCATCGTCGGTGCCCTCATGATGCGAGGTCTCGGCCATCTCGATTGGCGGGATCTCCGCGCGACGATTCCGGCCCTGGCGATCGTGATTCTCATCCCGCTGAACTTCCAGATCGCCGAGGGAATCGCGGCGGGCTGCGTGCTCTACACCCTCGTGATGTTTCTCACGGGGCAATGGAAACGGGTGCACCCCGTTCTGGCCGTACTCAGCGTGCTGTTTGCGATCAAGCTCGGCTTCGACATCGCGAGGTAGGGGCGCGACGAAAGCCCCGGCATCCCCCCATCGTGGCGGGATAAAAGGGGCAGGCGATGGCATCGGTTCCCCCGCCAAACGCTCACCACCCAAAGGGGGAAAAGGACTGCGATGCGATCGTTTCCTCCTCAGAATCAAAGCCCAGCATCCCGTCGCAGCGAACTTCCTTCGCCAACCAACACCCCTCTTGATTGCCCGCCCCCTTGCGTCCAGACTCCGGGCATGTTGCGAAGAACCCTGTCGATCCCCGCCGCCCTCGCCCTCTTGCTTTCCGCCTGCGGAGGAGGCGATCCGGCCGAAGAAACCGCTGGAGCCACAAAACCCGCGACCGGGGAGGTGTCGCCAGAGAAGAACGCTGCTGCTCCCGAGCCGCCCGAAGCACAACCTCGCCCCACCTACTGGAGCGAGGTGACCCTGCACGAGGCGATCCGCTCGAAAAACCCGGGCTATACCGGAAACGGGCAGTTCCAGATCACGCCGCAGGGTCAGCCCCAGGCGATCCTTCTCGATAGCTGTGGGATCACCGACTTGAGTCCGCTCGCCGGGTTGCCCCTGCTCGCTCTCGACCTGCGCGGCGATCCCGTCGCTGACATCGCCCCGCTGGCCGGGATGCCGCTGATCGAGCTCTACCTCGAGAACACCGCGGTCAAGGACCTCTCACCGCTCGAAGGGAACACGACTCTGCGTAAGCTCTACCTGAGCGGAACGATCGTCGACGATCTCGAGCCGCTGACGGGACTCCCGATCGTGGAACTGAACCTCGTCAATGCACGTGTCGAGGACATCACCGCACTGGGCACGATGCCGCTGCAGATGCTCTGGCTCACCGACACCCCGGTCGAGGACATCTCGCCTCTCGCCCGCTGTCCTCTCGTCAGCCTCACCCTGCATCGCACCCAGGTCGCCGATCTTTCCCCCCTCGCGAACACCCGGCTTCAGCGTCTCCACATCGGAGAGACGCCGGTGACCGACCTGACCCCGCTGGCCCACCTCCCCCTGACCCGTCTCGTGTTTTCTCCCGATCGGATCGAGAAGGGTATGGATGCGATCCGGGCGATGCGCAGCCTGCGGGAGATCGGCACACGCTTCGACGACGAAGCGCAGGACCTCGCACCTCCGCCCCAGTTCTGGGCCGGACGGGCAGAGCAATAGGAACGTGTTTCCTGAAAGAAGACGACTCCACGGAGCGTTTTCACTCCAGTCCCCCCACATCCTGCGCTCATGTTCCGGTCCATGTTCACGGTCGGCGGCTTCACCCTGATGAGCCGCATCCTCGGATTCGTCCGGGACAAGCTGATCGGCAACTACCTCGGCGCCGGGGCGGCGGGCGACGTCTGGGCCGCGGCATTTTTCATTCCGAACCTCTTTCGACGGATCTTCGGAGAAGGTGCCTTCAACGCCGCCTTCGTCCCGATGTACAGCCGGAGACTGGAGGAGGATGGGGAGGAAACCGCCGATCTCTTTGCGCGGCGCGTCATCACCGTGATGACGCTCCTTCTCATCGGGATCTTCGCCCTCTGTTTCGTTTTCATGGAGCCGGTCGTGAAACTGACCAATCTCGGTTTCACCCACGAGGACGGCCGCCTCGACGCCGGCGTCGCCGCGGCACGGGTCACCATCGTCTACCTGATCTTCATCTGTCTCGTCGCGGCCCTGAGCGGAATTCTCAACAGCCGCCGCATCTTCGGGGCGCCCGCCTTCGCCTACGTCGCGCTAAACATCGTCTTCATCGTCGCGTTGATCGTGTTCGCTCCGCGCGCCGAGGACCCGCTGGTCGTGCTGACCTGGTCCGTGGTGGCCGCCGGCATCGTCCAACTCGCCATCGTCGCCTATGCCTGCAAGCGCGCCGGCATCCGGCTCTCCCCGAGAAGACCCGCGATCGACGAAGACGTCCGGCGACTCGGGTCGCTCATGGCCCCCGGACTGGTCAGCGCCGGGATCCAGCAGATCAATCTCATCGTCGGCGGAACCGTCGCCTCGCTCGTGGTGGGAGGCCGTTCCCTCATCTATTACGCCGACCGGATCAACCAGCTCCCCCTCGGCATCATCGGGATGGCCGCCGGTGTCGTTCTCCTTCCCGAGATCACCCGCAACCTCCGCGGCGGCGACGAATCCGGAGCCCGTCGCAGCATGGCGCGCGGACTGGAAATGTCGATGCTTCTCACCCTGCCTGCCATGGTGGCCATGATCGTGATCCCCCGGGAGATCATGTTTGCCATCTTCCAGGGAGGCGAGTTCGCCGGAAAGGACGCCCTCGCCGCTGGAGCGGTCCTTCAGGCATTCGCGATCGGAACTCCCGCCTATGTGATCGCCCGCGTCCTGCAACCCGGCTACTTTGCCCGCGAGGACACCCGAACGCCGATGAATTTCACCATCGCAACGGCGGTCACGAACATACTCCTCTGCTGGCCTCTCTTCATCTGGCTCGGGCCGGCCGGCTGCGCCCTCGCCACCTCGATCGCGGGTTGGGTCAATGTCGTTCTGCTCTGGATCGGCCTGGGACGGCTCGGCTTCCTCGAAATGTCCCCGGGATTTTCCGGCCGGATGGCCCGTATGCTCCTCTCCGCGGTCCTGATGGGGGCGGCCGTCTGGGGCTTGGCCCGATTGGGTTCGACCTGGATTCTCGCGGACGGTCAGTTCTTTCTCCGCATGATCGCGCTGACGATCCTGGTCGCGATCGGAGTGGTCGCGTATTTTGCCTTCGTCTTCGCGCTGCGTGTCTTCTCGGTATCGGAGGTCAAGAACGTCCTGCGACGAAAGGGAACCGGAACGTAACCGATCGGGGCATTCGAACGTCATTCCTTCCTACATGAGCCTTCGCACTCTCCTCCTTCTCCGTGGCGCGCTGGTGCTGGTCGGTTTGTGGATCGTGGTATTTGCCGTCGTCAAGGTCGCCGGCTCGATGCGAGCCACCCCGGAAAAGGTCCTCGCCTACGGGAAGAAGAACGACCTTGCGGAGATCGGCGATCCCGGGAAACGCCGCGAAGTGATCGGACGGGTCGCCGACATGCTCAACGATTTGGAGCCGGACGAGCTCGAGGAACTGCGCACGAAAACGGATCAGGACCCACGCCAGACCTTTTTCGAGGAAATGAGCGAGGAGGAACAGCTCTTCTTCCTCGAAAAGCGTGTCGGCCGCGCCTTCCAGCAGATGATGCAGGCTTTCAACGAGATGGAACGCGACCAACGCCGGAAGGTGATCGAGCGCTCGCTTCGCCACATGCAGCAGGACAGCGAACGCGGTGACGGGCTCGAGGAGGCCGACCCCGAGGTAGTCGAGAAGATCGCCTCGGCCGGCCTCGAAGCCTACTACCGCGACGCCAGTGCCGAAACGAAGATGGACCTCGCCCCCCTGATGGAGGAGATGCAACGCACCATGAGCCGCCTGCGATGACGACACGACGCCCCCCCTCTCTCCCCGTTCATCGCTGCCGGTCCGGTCTGACCCTGCTGGAGATCCTCGTCGTGATCGCCGTCGTCGGCCTCCTGTTCGGCGCGATCATTCCCTCTTCGCTCCGCATCAAGAGCCAGGCCAGTGCCACGGTGTGCGCCGGCAAGCTCAGGGATATCGGCGTGGCCCTCAACCTCTACCTCGGTGACCACGGCATGCGATTCCCCGTGATGGCGGCGGGCCGGGACAGCCGGGAGGACGACATCCCCGTGATCGACACGGTGCTCGGCGAGTATCTCACCGACGAATTCGCCTTCCAGTGCCCCTCGGATCATGCCGGTCTGTTCGAAGAGACCGGCTCGAGCTACTTCTGGAACAGCCTCATCAACGGCCAGCTCTCGGGCAACATGGATCTCCTGGGACTGACCGACAAGAACAAGGGCATCCCGGTCGTGAGCGACAAGGAGAACTTTCACCGGAATGTCGGAGACGAGGTAAACATCCTCTACGCCGATGGCCACGTGACCCGCGAACTGCAGTTCACCGTCGAATCGGACTGATCCCCATCCGCCATCCGCTTCCCGCCACCCGCGGCTCTTTTCACCCATGCTCACGGTCGACCGTGTCTCGAAACGCTTCTCCCGGTCGGCACCCCCGGCTCTGAACGAGGTCTCGTTCACGATCGAGAAGGGTGCCGTCTGCGGACTGCTCGGTCACAATGGAGCGGGCAAGAGCACGGTCCTCGGCGTGATGTTGGGCATGATCCATCCGGACAGGGGCGAGGTCCTCATCGACGGAATCTCCGTGCAGACCCGGCGGGAGGAGGCGATACGCAAGGTCGGCGCCATTTTCGAGGCGCCCGCCTTCTACGAGTATCTGTCCGGATGGCGAAATCTCCTCGTCTTCACCGCCCTTTCCGGCGGGGTGCCCCGAAGCGAGATGGAAGAGATCGTCGAGTGGGTCGGTCTCCGCGACCGGATCCGGGACCGGGTCTCTACCTACAGTCACGGGATGCGGCAGCGCCTCGCCCTGGCGCAGGCGCTCCTGCCCCGCCCCGAGCTTCTCATTCTCGACGAGCCCACCGACGGACTCGATCCCGAGGGAATCGTCGAGTTTCGCCGGCAAATCCTGGAGCTGCGCGAGACATTCGGACTCACGGTACTCCTCAGTTCCCACCTTCTTTCCGAGGTCGAACAGCTCTGCGAACAGGTCGTGATCCTGCGGACCGGGGACAAGGTTTACGAAGGCCCGGTTGCCTGGGGCTCGGATGAACGGGCCGTGTTTCACATCCGGGCCCGGAACCGCAGGGATCTGCGCCGCGCCGCCGCCCGCCTCTCGGCGACGGAACTGGGCGAGGATCGCTATGCCTTCCCCTCCGGTTCCGAGGCGGCGGACGTGCTTCGCCAACTCGTCGAGGCGAAGGTCGCGATGGAATCGTTCACCCCCTGCGAGGAGTCGCTCGAATCCCTCTACCTGCGCGTGCGCCAGCCGGTGAATGAATCGTCCGAGTTCGATACCCGGTTCGAAGAATGAGCTCCCTCCCCTTCCATCTCCACGGGGAACTTGTCCGCATGTTCGCGCGACGGCGCACCTACATCGGGTTCGGCATTTTCCTCGCCGTCGAGATCCTCTTCTACATTCTCTGGACGCGCGAGGACGCGAAGGAGGGGATGGAACGCTTCATCGAGCGCGTCGCCGGAGGTTTCGACGAGTATTTCTCCGCTCTCACCCTCGGGTTCCTCATCCTGGCCTTCACCATGCTGCTGCTCGGGGTGATCTTCGTGTCTCTCGTCACGGGCGATATCGTCGCGAAAGAGACCGAGGACGGCAATCTGCGGCTCCTCCTCGCCCGTCCAGTCTCGCGCTTTCGCATCCTGCTGGTCAAGTTCATCGCGTGTCAGATCTACACCTTCTCCCTCTTCGTGTTCGTGGGAACGACCGCCTTTCTCGTCGGATTGATCGATCGCGGATGGGGTGGCGGCATGCTGGTCTGGACGCCGGACCTCCCGCGCGTCTCGCTCTTCGAGTGGAACGAGGGACTCTTCCGCTATGCTCTCGCGGTCTGCGGCTTCTCGCTCGTCTACCTGCCCGTCACCGGAATGGCCTTCTTTTTCAGCTGCTTCAAGATCAAGCCGGCCGCGGCGACCATTCTCACCGTGGCGATCTTCGTGGGAGACAGGATCCTGTCTTCGATCCCCCTGCCCGCATTCGATCCGTATCGCGAGTATTTCATGACCTCACGGATGCAGGCCTGGCTCTACCTCCTCTACCAGGACATCCCGTGGCCGCGCTTCTTCGAGGCATGGGCGTGGCTGGCCGGTTTCGGCATCACCGGTTTCATCGCCGGCTGGATCGTCTTCGAGCGCCGCGACGTGAAAAGCTGATCGATGCTCCGGGTCACGGGGCGGCCACGCTCTCCCGCCATACCTGAAGAGACCGGCTTTCCACCGGCATCGGATCCTCCGCCTCCGCCCTCGCTCCGTCGCCGTCCGGCTCGGCCGTATCGATGACGCGCTCCCAGCGGCAAGGGACGCCCGAAGGAAAGTGAAAGGTGACGGGCTCCGCCCGCGCGTTGAAAAAGAAGACGAGGAAGCCGCTGTTGGTTCCCTCGGCGTCGGCCAGGTCGCGATGGATCAGCATGGCAAAGGCGCCCGCCTTCCCCGATTCCCAGTCGTTCACTCCGTGGGTGCCTCCGTCGGGTCGGAGCCACGACACATCGGAAAGGCCGCTGCCATTGAGGGTGCGGCCCGAATAGAACCGGTCGCGGCGAAAGACGGGATGATCGCGGCGAAAGGCGAGGAGCTTCCTCACGAAACACCGCATCCCCTCGGCCTCGGTTCCGGTCGACCAATCGAGCCAGCTCAACTCGTTGTCCTGGCAGTAGCCATTGTTGTTACCCTGCTGGCTGCGCCACGCCTCGTCGCCCGCCATGAGAAAGGGAGTGCCGTTCGCACAGATCACGGTCGCGAGAAAATTCCGCGCCTGCCGCAATCGGATCGCCACGATCTCGGGATCGACCGTCTCGCCCTCGACACCATGATTGGAGGAGATGTTGTGGGCTTCCCCGTCGCGATTCTTCTCTCCGTTCGCGAGGTTGTGCTTCTCGTTGTAACTGACGAGATCACGCAGGGTGAACCCGTCGTGGGAGGTGACCAGGTTGACGCTCGCCGAAGGACGCCGGCCATTGTGGGCGAACATCTCCTCACTACCGGCGATGCGGGACGCGAACTTCCCCGCCACGCCGGGATCGCCTCGCCAGAACGACCGGATGCAATCGCGGAATTTTCCGTTCAGTTCGGCCCAGTTCGAGGGGAAGTTGCCGAGTTGATATCCACCCCGCCCGATATCCCAGGGTTCCGCGATCAACTTCACCCGGCCGAGCACGGGATCCTGTTGCAGGGCCCGGAAGAAACCGCAGGTCCTATCGAAGGACTTTGGATCACGGCCGAGCTGGGCGGCGAGATCGAAGCGAAAGCCGTCCACGTGCATCTCCTCGACCCAGTAGCGCAGGCTGTCCATCAGCAGCCGTGTCGTGAAGGGCTGCGGGACCCGAACCGAGTTCCCGCACCCGGTGTCGTCGTGGTAGTTCCCGGGATGTCCGTGAACGGTGTGGTAGTAGGCGAGATTGTCGAAGCCACGGAAGAAGACGGTGGGACCGTCCACGCCCGCCTCACAGGTGTGATTGTAGACCACGTCGAGGATGACCTCGAGGCCCGCGCGGTGCAGCGCCTTGACCATGTCCCGGAACTCCGTCACGGGATCCTCGCCCGCCGCGTAGCGTTTCTCCGGAGCGAAGAACCCGAGGGTATTGTAGCCCCAGTAGTTCACCAGTCCCCGCTCGAGGAGAAACCCGTCGTCGAGGTGGTGATGCACGGGCAGCAGCTGGACGGCGGTGATACCGAGCCCCCTGAGGTAATCCGTCACCGACTTGTGACCAAGCCCGGCATAGGTGCCTCGCGTCTCGGCTGGCAGGTCCGGGTGCAGGCGGGTAAACCCCTTCACATGCATCTCCATGATCACCGTGTCCCGCATCGGGCGCCGGAGCAGCGAGTCCTCCTCCCAGTCGTAGGTGTCGGGACGCGGAACGAGGCCCCGCGACGCCCAGGGCGCACTATCGACCTTGTCGCGCAAACCGTCCGCGCGCAGGGAGAGAAACGAGGGATGGAACGCGCTGACGCGGTCGATGCGGCGGGCGTACGGGTCGAGCAGCAGCTTGTCGGGATTGAAGAGACGCCCCTGCTTCGGATTCCAGGCGCCGTTGACCCGGTAGCCGTAGGGCGTCCCCGGCGGAACGCCCGTCACCTCGATGTGCCACACGTCCCCGGTCCGCTCGGGCAGTCGGAGACGATACGTCTCTCGTATCGCATCCTCTCGATCGGTGAACAGGCAGAGATCGATGCTCTTCGCCTGGCGAGAGAAGACCGCAAAGTTGACCCGGTCGTCACCAAGGGGGGTCGCGCCCAGGAAGTCGGGCGTTCCGGGAGAAACGGTCAGTTGCATGAAAAAGAATCAGAAAGGGAAATCACGGTTCCTACACGGGCGGCGGGAAGGTAGCAGATCCGGGTGCGATTGACGAACGGCAATCGGATGGACCGCGCTTCTCAACCCGCGCTCGCCGGGCCCCGGTTCATCCGCTCGCGCAGCCGCTCGAAGATGGCCCGGTAGGTGGGGTCCTCCGCCACGTTCCGGTTCTCCAGCGGGTCGACGGCGTGATCGAACAACTCGAAAACCGGCTTTCCGCCCCCTCGCATCGGTGTCCAGCGAACGAGTCGAAAGCGGGCCGTCCTCATCGCCCGGCCGGCGTGACCGCCCTTGTTGAACCGGCTCCACGCCACCCGTTTCTCATTCACGAATCCGGCCGGATCGTTCCACGCCGCAAGAAGACTGTCCCCCTCGCAATGCGCGGGCGGCTCTTCGCCCGCCAATTCCGCGAGCGTCGGGTAAAGGCTCACGAGTTCGACCGGACCGGCCACGCGCCGGCCCGCAACCTCCGGACGGCGCGGATCGACGAAGAGAAAGGGAACCCGGGTCGATGTCTCGAAGTTGCTGTGCTTGCACCACATGTTGTGATGTCCCAGTTGGTAGCCGTGGTCGGAGAACAGAACGACGATCGTGTCGCTCCCCGCCCCCGATGCTTCGAGGGCACCCAGGAGTTTCCCAACCTGCGCATCGACGTAGCTCACACAGGCGAGATAGGCGTGCACGATCTCGCGAGCCAGCGGTTCGGGAAAGTCCCCCTCTTCCGGCATCGCCGCGAAACTCCGCAGATACCGCGCCCCCTGGCTGGAAAAGGACGGAGAATTCTCGGGCGGAAAAGGATTCGTCGCCAAGGGCACCTCATCCCGGTCGTAGAGATCCCAGTAGCGCTGCGGAGCAACGAAAGGGCTGTGCGGCTTGTGGAAACCGGCGAACAGGAAAAAAGGCCGCTCTTCACGGGCCGCCTCGCCGATCGCCTTCACCGCCTCCTCCGCGATGAGGCCGTCCCGGTATCCCGTGTCGGGGACGTCGGCCGCCTCGACCAGAGGATTGACCCGGTTCTCCGGGTGGATTCCATCGATGAGCGCGCGCTTCCCCGCATTCCCGGGGCGCGCATACTGCGGGTCCTCGGGGTAGAAGAAAGGCTCCGTCCAGGACACCGGATCGCGATGGGTATCGTGCAGCACCTTCCCAAAGCCCTGCGTGCGATAGCCCAATTCCCTGAAAAACTGCGGCAGCGAGACGATGTCCGGTGCGTGATCGCGAAAGTGCGTGCGATTGTTCCACGCCCGGATCGTGTCGGGCCTCGCACCGCTGAACACACTGCTGCGGGACGGGCCACACACGGCCATCTGGCAGTAGGCCCGTTCGAACAGGATGCCTCGCTCCGCCAACCCGTCGATGTGCGGGCTTTTCACGAAATCCGCCCCGTAGCACCCGAGCCAGTCACGCAAGTCGTCGATGGCGATCACGAGGAAATTCGGAGGATCGCTTTCCGAGGCGGAGGATGCCGAAATCGCGAGAAGGGAAACGAAGAGGGAAAGGATACGTGACAGGGCGACTCGATTCATGAAACACTGGAACATCACTCCCGGTTCGGAGCGAATTGCCCGATTTCGTCGGGGAATTCGTGCGGTACCGGGAGTTGTGATCGTCGAACATGACCCGGGAAAGCTCAAGTGACACCGACGAACTCTTCGTGACTCTCTTCGCCCGCTACGAACGCGACCTGAGGGCCTTCGTCCGGTCCACCGGCCTCGACTGGGATGCCGTCGACGAGGTCATACAGACCGTGAGTCTCGTCATGTGGAGGAAGTGGGACGAGTTCGATCCCGATTCCGACTTCCTCCGCTGGGCCCGGGTCATCGCCCGGTTCGAGGTGCTGAAATACCGGCGAACCCTAGCACGCGATCGTCACGTCTTCCGCGAGGACCTCGTGGAACTGCTCGCCGATGCGGCGGAGGACCTGGAGGAAAAGGACGGCTCCGAAGCGCAACGCCGGGCCCTGCGCCAGTGCCTCGACACGCTCCCGGAGAAGTCCCGCCGCCTGCTTGCCACCGCCTACGCCGGCGACCGAACCCTCCGCGAAGTGGCCGCCGAGGCAGGTCAGTCCGCGACCGCCTTCTACAAGACTCTCGACCGCCTGCGGAAGAAGCTGCGAGCCTGCATCGAACAGCGACTCGCGGTTCAGGGCTGACAAGAACGCAGCAACCCCGGCGCCCGGGAAGCCGTCGCCGTGAGGCGGGAGCCGGCCCATCGGCCACGGCGTCACCGCAGCGGCTATTTCGAAAAAAGGTGGGCAATCGGGCAGCGACCGGGAGTCTTGTATTCGAATGGGAGATTCCACCCAGCCTGATCCTCCGCTCGACCGGATCGACGAGCTCGCCCTGGCGCATCTCGATGGCCGGCTCGACGACCCCGGATTCGCCGAACTCGAGGGCATCCTGGACGCCTCGGCCGAAGCCCGGACCCGCTACGCCGAGTTGGCCCGGCTCGATGCCGGCCTGCGGGATGAGGGGAGCGAAAAAAGCGCCTCGGTCCCTCCCGATCAGGAAGCCCTCTCCACCGCCCCTTTTCGGCGCACGCCCACTCTCTCCCGGCATCATCTCGGTCTCGCAGCGATCCTCACGCTGCTCCTGGCCTTACCCGTCCTCGTGCTGCGACCGTGGCAGGACACACCGTCGCGCTCTGCGGAAAACACACCCGTTTCTCCCGCGACTCGTGGGGTCGCCGTGCTTGCCGCGGAAGCGGGCGCCAGTTGGAAACCCTCGAGCACCAACGCTGCCCCGCGTGCCGGTTCCCCCCTCGCTCCCGGGGTGCTCACCCTGCAGAAGGGGCTCGCTCAGATCGATTTCTACGGTGGGGCGTCCGTCACCCTCCAGGGCCCGGCGGAATTCGAGCTGATCGACGGAGACAAGGCCATTCTCCACAGGGGCCGAATCCGGGCCGACGTGCCGCCGGCAGCTCGTGGATTCGAGATTCTGACGGATTCGATGCACCTCGAGGATCTCGGCACGAGCTTCGGCCTGTCGGCGGACGAGTCCGGCAAAGCCGAATTGTTCGTCTTTGACGGCGAAGTGCGCGCGACGGGAAGCGACGGAAATCCCCTTCTCGTTCACGGCGGAAACGGGGCGATTCTCGACGACGATTCGGCGGTTCCGGGAGAGCTCACCCTGGGCGAAACCGATTTCCCCGGGATCGACGACGTCTTCGCCGGTGCCGGCGATCGTGATCTCGACCGCTACGCCGCCTGGCGCGAGGCGAGTCTCGATCTGCGTGCGGATCCCCGGCTGATCGCCTACTACGACTTCGAGAACCTCACGCCCGTGTCGCGCCGCCTCCTCAACCGGGCCATCACCGGTGCGGGCTCCGAGCTCGACGGAGGAATCGTCGGCGCCCGTGTCGCGGAGGGGCGCTGGGAGGGCAAGACCGCGCTCGACTTCCGCCGCGAGGGCGACCGGGTGCGCTTCGCCATTCCCGGGACCTTCGACGCCGTCACTCTGATGGCCTGGGTCCGAATCGATGCTCTCGACCGTGGGCTCAACTCCCTGTTCCTCACCGATCACTACGGTCCGGGCGAGTTTCACTGGCAGCTCTCCCGGCGCGGGGCACTTCACTTTTCGTCGAGTCCGAAGGGCGCGGACGATCTCGATCGCCACAACAGGCGCTTCTTCTCCGAGCCCTTCTGGACACCGGCCGAGAGCGGCCGCTGGTTCTTCCTCGCCACCACCGCCCGGTCCGGTGAGACCGGGGGCGTGACCCACTACATCGACGGGGATCCGGTCGCCATCGTCGATGGTCTGAACCGGGGCAAGCCACTCGTTCCGTTTCGGATCGGGGAGGCCGACATCAGCAATTGGACCGATCCGATCTGGCCCGATGCCGCCATTCGAACCCTGAATGGCCGGGTCGACGAATTTGCTATCTTCCGGGACGTTCTCACTCCCGCCGAAATCCAGAACCTCTACGAATCAGGCAAACCATGATTTCTGCTCGCCCCATTCTCCTCGGTCTCCTCCTTTCCGGCATTCTCCTCGGACCTGCGACGGTGCGCAGCGAGGGAGAATTTTCCGAGGGGGAAAAACTCTTCGCCCTGAAGGTGAAGCCGCTCTTCGCCGAGAAGTGCAACGCCTGCCACGGCGACGAGCCGGACAAGATCAAGGGCGACTTCGACATGCGCACGCGCGAGTCGATCCTCAAGGGCGGGGAGTACTGGGCCGAAGACGTCGTCCACGTCGGCGAGGGGGAGAAAAGCTACCTCTACCTCCTTACCACGCGAGCGGAAGCCGACTTCGAGATGCCGCCAAAGGAGGCCGACGCCCTCACCGAGGAGCAGCAGTGGTGGATCCGCGACTGGATCACCGAGGGTGCTCCCTGGGTGGACGACGAACGCGTGATCGAGATCCAGGAGAAGTATGCCGAAGGGGTTCTCATGACGACGTCCAAGGCCCTGTCCGACGACTGGCAGAATCGCCGCTACAAGCCCGAGGACGTCTGGGCCTATCAACCCCTCGTGAAGCCCGAGCTACCGGAGGCAACAGGGTCGGGTGAGGCAGTCAACCCTGTTGACTCGTTCGTGGAGGCGAAACTCGACGAGATGGAGATCGACCCGGCGCCGGAGGCCGATCCCGCGCTCCTGATCCGGCGCGCCACGTTCGACCTCACCGGCCTTCCTCCCCTTCCCTCCGAGGTGAATCGATTCCTCGCCTCGTGGGAGGAGGATCGGGATGTCGCCTGGAGCGAGCTGATCGACCGTCTCCTGAAGAGTCCGCACTACGGGGAACAGTGGGGGCGGCACTGGCTCGACGTGGTGCGCTACGCCGACAGTTCCGGCTTCGCGAACGACTACGAGCGGCCCAATACCTGGCGGTATCGCGATTACGTGATCCGATCGTTCAACGACGACAAACCCTACGACCAGTTCATCCGCGAGCAGATCGCCGGGGACGAGATCACGAAGCGGAAGGACCCCGAGGCCCTCGTCGCGACGGGCTTCCTCCGCATGGGTGCCTGGGAACATACTGGCATGAGCGTCGCGAAGGTGACCCGCCAACTCTTCCTCGACGATGTCACCGACTCGGTCGGCCAGGTCTTCCTCGCCCACGCTCTCCAGTGCGCGAAATGCCACGACCACAAGTTCGACCCGGTGCCGACACGCGACTTCTACCGCATGCAGGCCATCTTTGCGACGACCCAGTTCGCCGAGGTGAAAACGGAGTGGCTTCCCGAGGAGAACCGGAACGGGATGGAGGAGGACCGCGCTCTCCACGTTTTGCGCAAGCAGGACAACGACGAACGGAAGGCCATGCTCAAGGAGCGGCAGGAATACTACGAGGCGAAGTGGTTCGCGAAGAAGGAACTGCCCTACCAGTCGGTGGCGGAAGCGAAGAAGGCGGGCCTGAAGGGCGACGAGTTGCCGAAGGGCAGGCTGTTCGAGAAGCCGGTCGAGTTCGCACTCGGCCCGATCACGAAGAAGTGGACGAACCGCTTCAACTGGGAGATGGACCGTTACGAGCCGTTCGCCTACACCGTCTACAACGGCAAGACACGGAAACCGAGGGGCAACTACGAGCGGATCACGATGCCCGAGAAGCCGATGGGTGAGGGCGAACTCGAAGAAACCGCGATTCTCGGGGGCGGCGACCCCTTTTCCCCGACCGACCCGGTGAAGCCCGGCGTTCTCAGCGCGGTGCCCGGGGGGCTCGACCACGAGATCCCCGAGACCGTCCACGGACGCCGCACCGCTCTCGCGAACTGGATCGCCGATCCGGAGAATTCGCTGACCGCCCGCGTCATGGTGAACCGGATCTGGCAGTATCACTTCGGCCAGGCCATCGCGGGCAACCCGAACAATTTCGGCGCCACCGGGAAGAAGCCCACTCATCCGGAGCTGCTCGACTGGCTCGCGGTCGAGTTCATCGAGCAGGGCTGGTCGGTCAAGGCGATGCACCGCCTCATCATGAACTCCGACGCCTATCGCCGCGGCACGACTCATTCCTCGCCCGGCTACCTCGCGGAAAAGGATCCCGAAGGCGTGAGCTACGCCGTCTTTCGTCCGCGCCGTCTCTCCGCCGAGGAAATGCGCGACGCCATGCTTCTGGTGTCGGGTGAGCTCAACCGCGAGGCCGGGGGCATCCCGATCCGCCCCGACATGAACAGGGAGGCCGCGCTGCAACCGCGCATGATCATGGGGACCTTCGCTCCGAGCTACGTCCCCAACCCGGAGCCCGAACAGCGCAACCGGCGCACCGTCTATGCGCACAAGACCCGGGGCCAACGCGATCCCTTCCTCGAGATCTTCAACCAGCCGAGCCCGGATCTGTCCTGCGAGTTCCGCGACACCTCGAACGTGACACCGCAGGTCTTCGCGCTTCTCAACAGCGAGGAATCGATGGACCGGGCCCTCGCCTTCGCCCATCGGATTCTCACCGGGCCGCGGGGCCCGTCGGACGAGGACGCGGTGAAGCGCGCCTTCCTGCTCGCCTATGGGCGCCAGCCGGTGAGCGAGGAGATCTCCGAAGCCCTTTCGCACTGGCGAGAGATGACGCAGGTCCACGAGGGGATCACCTTCGAGCCGCGCGAATACCCGACCGAAATCACCCGCCGCGCCAATGACGAGCGGACCGGGCAGCCCTTCAGTTTCGACGAGAAGCTTCGCGTCTACGAGGTCTACGAGCACGACCTACAGCCGCACGAGGTGGACGCTCGCACCCGCGCCTTCGCCGATCTCTGCCTGGTGCTCCTGAACTCGAACGAGTTCGTCTACGTCTATTAGGCTCCACCCCAAGATCGATCCTCACATGAACACTCGACGCGATTTTCTCTACGGCATGACTTCGAGCCTCGGCTCGGTCGCCTTCACCTCGATGCTGGCCCGCCAGGCGCAGGCCTACCCCGGCCCGGGGGCGCAGGCGTTGCACTTCCCCGAAGCGAAGGCCAAGCAGTGCATCTTTCTCTACATGGAAGGCGGTCCCTCGCACATCGACACCTTCGACCCCAAGCCGAAGCTCAAGGATCTCCACATGACCGAGTTCACGCGCAGTGGCGAGGAACAGTCCGCGATGTCGAGCGGCAAGCGCTACTACGTCGAAACGCCCTTCGCGTTCCAGAAGGCGGGGCAGTCCGGCGCCGACATGTGCACGCTCTGGGAGAATCTCAGGCACTGCGCGGATGACATGTGCTTCTACCGTGGCATGCAGGTCGACTCGGTCAACCACCCGACCGCGAACTACCAGGCGAACACCGGCAACCAGTTCGGCGGGGATCCCGGGATCGGCGCCTGGGTCACCTACGGGCTGGGAAGCGAGAACGAGGATCTTCCCGGTTTCGTCGTGTTGCCCGAGCTCGCCCACCCGCAGGGCGGAGCCGCGAACTGGGGCAACGGCTACCTGCCCACGAGCTACCAGGGGACTCCGCTGCGCCCGACCGGATCCCCGATTCTCGACATCGAACCGCCGAAGGGGATCACTCGGGAGCACCAGCGAAAGAACCTCGATTTTCTCGCCAAACTCAACGAGCGCCACGCGAACTGGCATCCCCAGCACGAAGATCTCGTGACGCGAATGAAGAACTACGAGCTCGCCTACCGGATGCAGGCGCAGGTGCCGGAGATCGTCAACATCGACAAGGAGTCCGAGAAGACCCGGGAGATGTACGGCATCGGGTCCGAGCCGACCGACGAATTCGGCCGCCGTTGTCTCCTCGCCCGGAAGCTGGTCGAGAAAGGGGTGCATTTCGTGCAGCTCTACGTCAGCAGCTGGGATTCCCACGACTACATCGCCAAGGCGCACGGGTCGCTCATCCCCCGGGTCGACAAGCCGATCGCCGCCCTGATCCAGGATCTCAAGGCTCGGGGGCTGCTCGACGAAACACTGATCGTCTGGATGGGCGAGTTCGGCAGGACGCCCGACAACGGGGTGCGGGCCGGCGGCAAGGCTTACGGGCGCGACCACAATCCGGAGGCCATGACCGTCTGGATGGCAGGGGGAGGGGTCAACGCCGGGCACACCATCGGGGCGACCGACGAGATCGGAGAGAAGGCGGTGGATTGCGTCCACCACGTTCGCGATTTTCACATCACCCTGTTGCGTCTCCTCGGCCTCGACGACAACAAGCTGACCTACTTCCACGCGGGCCGCTTCAAGCAGCTGAGCCAGTTCGGCGGCAAGGTGATCGAGGAACTGATCGCGTAGACCGAAAAGGGAGACGGCCCGACGCCCTTCAACGCTCTTTCAACTCTCCTTTCGCTTCAACTGCGGAAAGAGAACCACGTCGCGGATCGTCTCGCATCCGGTCAGCATCATGATGAGACGGTCGATTCCGATCCCGATCCCCCCCGCGGGCGGCATGCCATATTCGAGTGCGAGGAGAAAGTCCTCGTCGATCTTCTGGATTTCCTCACCCGCCTGGTGTTCGAGCCTCGCCCGCTGGATCGCGGGATCGTTCAGCTCGGAGTAGCCGGGAGAGATTTCCGCCCCGTTGATGATCAGCTCGTAGACATCGACGACGGAGGGATCGTCGGCATTCTCCTTCGCGAGGGGCACGAGTTCCTTGGCCACGTGGGTGACGAAGATGGGATCGACCGCCTTCTCCTCGACGAGTTTCTCGAAAACCTGCTGAGAGACCTCGTAGTCCTCCATCTCGGGGGAAATCTCGACTGCCAGTTCCTCGCAGCGCGACCGGCGTCCCTCCGCATCGAGGTCCCACCAGTCGTCGCCGGCCGCTTCCGCCACCAAATCCCGATAGGGAGCGCGACGCCAGGGGCGCGAGAGATCGATCGTCTTCGTCACTTCGCCCTCGGCGTCGCGATGTTCGATCTGCAGCCCGCCACAGTAGGTCTCGGCCAGGTGACAGATGAGATCCTCGACCAGTTCCGCCATCTGCTCGAAATCGGCGAACGACCAGTAGGCCTCGAGCATGGTGAACTCGGGATTGTGGCGGCGGCTGATGCCCTCGTTGCGGAAGTTGCGATTCAATTCGAAGACCTTGTCGAATCCGCCGACGAGGAGCCGCTTGAGATAGAGCTCCGGTGCGATGCGGAGATACATGTCCATGCCGAGAGCATTGTGACGCGTCTCGAAGGGCTGGGCCGCGGCCCCGCCGGGGACGTCCTGCAGCATCGGCGTCTCCACCTCGAGGAATCCCCGGTCCATGAGGTAGCGACGCATCTCGGCAATCATGCGGCTACGCAGGAGGAACACGTCCCGCGTGCGATCGTTCGCGATGAGATCGAGATAGCGCTGCCGGTACTTGATCTGCGGATCGACGACGCCGTGAAACTTCGACGGCATCGGGCGCAGTGATTTCGACAGCACCGTGATCTCACCCGCCTTCACGGTCGGCTCTCCGGTGCGTGTCGTGAAGGTTTCGCCCGAGACTCCGAGCCAGTCACCCATGTCGAGTTGCTTGTAGATCTCCCACTGCTCTTCCCCGATCTCCTTGCGGTTCACGAACACCTGGATATGTCCGTGGATATCGGAGAGATTGAGGAAATTGCTCTTGCCCATGTCACGAAGCGCGGTGATGCGCCCGGCGACACGCACCTCCTTCTCTTCCTCGAAACTCTCGCGCAATTCGGCAGGGCCGTGGGTGGTTTCGTAGGCGGCCCCGAAGGCATCGACCCCCAGTTCGCCCAGTTTCGCCAGCTTGTCGCGCCGCACCTGGATCAGTTGCCCGAGATCTTCCTCTTGCGCCGGCTCGTTTTCTTCCGCCATATCGTAATGCTCCGTTGACTCGGAACGGACGGAAGCATGATCGACGAGCGGGAAAAATCAACCGGCGATCCCGGCGCGGAGGAAGTGGCGCCCGGGCTTTTTCTCGACCCGCGGCTCGCCCTGATTCACCGCGACGAGGGATGGCTCGCGGTCGCCGATCTCCACTTCGGATTCGAGTTGAGCCGGCGTCGCGACGGCGGCCTCTGGCCCCTGTGGGGCATGGAATCGATCGAGTACCGGCTCCAGACCCTGATCGATCACTGGCAGCCGGAACGGGTGATCCTGGCGGGCGATATCGTCGATGGCCTCGCCGGTCCGGACGAGGCCTGCCGGTGGCTGGACGGGCTCGATTCCCTCGCTTCCGAACTCGTCCTTATCGCCGGAAATCACGACCGGGGTGCAATTCGGCGCGACCGGCCTTTCGTCTCTTGCTTCGAGACGGAGAAGTTCTTTTTCCACCACGGTCACCTGAGCCTCTCCGCCGGCCGCGAAAGCGGGAAGGCGGAGGTGCACGGACATCTTCACCCCTCCGTGCGCCTCGACGACGGCGCCGGCACGTCACTCCGGCTTCCCACCCTGGTCCGGGAGTGCCGGAGGAACGGTGCGGGCGAGCGCTGGGTTCTTCCCGCTTTTTCCCCCTGGGCCGGCGGGTCGCCATTCCCCTCACCACCGGAAAGCGCGGTGACGCAGTGGGCGTGCGGAGCGGGTCGCGTCGTTCGCGTGGAAAATCGGTGAACCGCCTGCTCGCCTCCCGGCGCGCTGGCCCGCATGTCTCACAGAGTTTCGTAGCGAGACGCGGCGAGGGCCGCATCGAGTCCCAGTCGACCATTTGTGAGAAATCCGGGCCTAGGCGAGGATGTCCTCCAGCACCTGTCCGTGCACGTCGGTGAGGCGGAACTGCCGTCCCTGGTAGCGGAAGGTGAGGCGCTCGTGGTCGATTCCGAGGAGGTGCAGGATGGTCGCATTGAAATCGTGCAGGTGGACGCCATCCTCGACGATGCCGTAGCCGAGATCGTCGGTCACCCCGTGCGAATGCCCTCCCTTGACTCCACCGCCCGCCATCCAGACGGTGTAGGCTTCCTTGTGGTGGTCGCGGCCGACCTTGGTGTCGATACGGGATCCGCTCTGTCCCTGGGCCATCGGGGTGCGCCCGAACTCCGCGGACCAGACCACGAGCGTGTCGTCGAGGAGCCCACGCAGCTTGAGATCCTTGATCAGGGCGGTGATGGGTCGATCGACCTCCTTCGCCTTGCGCGGAAGGTTCGAAAAGACGTTCCCGTGGTGATCCCACCCCTGGTCGAAAAGCTGCACGAACCGCACACCGCGCTCGACGAGACGGCGGGCGAGCAGGCAGTTGTTGGCGAAGCTCGTCTTGCCGGGCTGCGTGCCATACATCTCGTGGACGGCCTCGGGCTCCGCCTCGATGTCCATCAATTCCGGCACCGAGGTCTGCATCCGGTAGGCCATCTCGTACTGGCTGATGCGGGTCGCGATCTCGGGATCACCGGTTCGCTCGAGTCCGATCCTGTTCAGGAAATTGACCGAATCGATCGTTTCGCGGCGGGACTCGGGGGTGACCCCGCCGGGATTGGAGAGGAAGAGAACGGGGTCGCCCTGGCTGCGAAACTCGATCCCCTGGTGCACCGTCGGTAAAAACCCGCTCCCCCAGGCACTGTTGCCCGCTCCCAGGACCTGTCCCGTCACGAGGACCACGAACCCGGGGAGATTCTCGTTCTCACTCCCGATCCCGTAGCTCACCCACGACCCGATACTGGGTCGGCCGAATCGCTCGAACCCGGTAAGCGAGAACATCTGCGCCGGCGCATGGTTGAATTGCTCGGTGTGAACCGTCCGGATGAAACTGAGGTCGTCCGCGACGGTCTGGAGATGGGGCAGGAGATTGGAGATCGTGGCGCCGGAGCGTCCGCACTGACGGAACGCGAACCGCTCGTCGTCCACCGGAGTTCCGAGTAGGGAAGGGCGAGACCGGATGAAGGCCAGTTGCTTGCCCTCGAACATGTGCTCGGGACACAACTCCCCGCTGCGCTTCGAGAGCTCGGGCTTCGACTCGAAAAGATCGAGATGCGAGGGGGCTCCCACGAGGTGGATGTAGATCACGCTCTTCGCGCGCGGCTGGTGGTGGTAGCCGCGCCGGCCCAGCAACCCCTCTCCGCTTTCCTTCGCGAAGAGTGACGTCAGGGCCGCGCTGCCGACGCCGAATCCCGCCTGTTGAAAAAGGTGTCTCCGGGTGAGGTCGCGCCGGGGATCGAACGAATTCATGGGGAAACTAAAATCGCCGGAGAGGCGTTTGACCAGTGCGCATCTGCGCGGATACCGTGCCATCGCCCATGAACATCCTTCTCATCGGACCCGGTTACACGGGTTCTCCGCTTGCAGGCGCACTCGCATCGATTGGGCACAATGTGGTCGCCGCAAGCCGCTCGGGAGAGCCGGTCCCGGGATGCGCAAACGTCTCCCTCGACGTGAGCAATCGAGCCACCGTCTTCGCCTTCGCTTCGTCCCGTGGCGTGGGCACGCTTCCCGATCTCATCATTCACTGCGCGAGTTCCAGCCGGGGCGGAGGAGCCGATGCCTACCGGAGCGTCTACGAGGGAGGGGCGAGGAATCTCGCCGATGCCTTTCCGGGTGTGCCCCTGCTCTTCACGAGCAGCACGGGCGTCTACGGCCAGACCGATGGTTCGACGGTGACGGAAGACTCGCCCGCCCAGCCCGAGAGGGAAACGGCCCGCATTCTCGTCGCGGCCGAGGAGATCGCCCTCGCCACGGGAGGGTGCGTCCTGCGGCTGTCGGGTATCTACGGTCCGGGCCGGTCCATCAACCTGCAACGCCTCTTCGCCGGAGAAGCCAGCATCGAATCGGGCGAGCCGAGCCGTTTTCTCAACCAGGTCCACCGCGACGACATCGTGTCGGCGATCCGTCACCTCGTCGACGGACCCTCCTCGACCTGGAACGGCGAAATCTTTCACGTGAGCGACAGTCGCCCCCTCACGATGCGCGAATGCTACGAATGGCTCTCCGGCCACTTCGGGATCCCCCTCGCTCCCGAGACCGCTCCCACCGGAGGCAAACGCGGCTGGACGAACAAGGCGATCAGCAATGCCAAGCTGCGTTCCACCGGATGGGAGCCCCGCTACCCGAGCTTCCTCGATGCGGTCGAGCGCGATCGCGACCTGGTCGAATCGATGCGATAGAACGAGCCGGCTCCTCCTTCACCGGGCCGGTCATCTCCTCACAAACTCAGCGACACGAAACTGGCGCCCCATCAGTCCGGGATGGGTCAGCGTCTGGAATTGACGGAGTCGCTTCGCCGTTTCCGGTTCCGCCGCGATTCCCTCCCGCTCGATTCGCAGGAGCCACGGTCTGGCGGATTCGACGAGAAAATGGTGCTGATCGGTGAGCGGTCGCGCCTCCAATCCGGATTCCCCGGCCCACTGACGGAGATGGGTGAAGTTCACGTGGGCGGTGATGTCGGTCTCCCCGGGGGCATCGAAAGGGTCATCGTGCGCCTCGTGATCGCGGTAGCAACGCAGTGTTCCCTCCGATCGTGAGGGATGAAAATAGTCATCGGATTCGAATCCGTAGTCGAAAATCCACCAGCGCCCCCGCTCGAACAGGCTTGCCGCCTCGCTCACCCAGTCGCGAATCGCAGGCGCATACTCCGTGCGATAGCCCTCCGGCAGATCCGATGCCTCCACCAATTCGACCGGCAGGTCCACCATCGGCACCGGTTCGCCCTCCGTCCAGGCGAACGACGGAAATCGCGCCGGGACCGGCCCGGAACCGTCCCGTTCCCTCTCTCCCAACGTGCGCACGCCGAGTTCGCGCCATGCCCCGTTCCGCCGCACGAATCGCCGGACGGGAAAGGCGTCGAGCAGTTCGTTGCAGACGAAAACACCGGCCGGAGACCGCGCCGCATCCAGCGAATCGACCACCTCGACCCGGGACTCGACAGCAAAAGCGGCCTCGAGTGCGCCTCGCACCTGTGGCCTGGACTCGACGATGCGATACCGGATCATCCCGGCAAGGGCGGGATCATCGCGGTCCAACGCGGCAAGGACATCCCGCGCCAGCTGTCCGTCGTGCGCTCCCTGCTCGACGATCGCGAAGCTCTCGCTGCCGAATCCCGCGTCCCGGAAGACCTGCGCGATCCGGTGGCCCAGGAGCATCCCGAAGGTGTCTCCCACCGCAACGCTCGTGTAAAAGTCGCCATCACGTCCTATCTCTCGTCGCTCCGGGGTGGCATAGTATCCCAGTTCGGGGTCATAGAGCGCCATTCCCATGTACTCCGCGAACGAGATACGGCGCTCCGGAATTTCCTCGATTCTTTGAAAGATTCTCGCGCAAAGGGGCGTATCTTGGCGCACACGCTGGTTTCGTGGTGGGCTCGATCCTGTCACGGGACCAGACTACGACGCTCGACAGCCTCCCGCACCCACGAAAAAGCCGTGACGGATTGGAACGACCAGGACTTCAATGAATTCGGCGAGACCGGTGACTTTCCGGTCGAATCGCCCATCGATCTGCCGCCGATCGGCGAGGAGATCGCCCGGCGAGCCCGGCGGCGGCGGCGCTTTTTCTTCTGGTTTCAGCTTCCCGCCTTCTTCCTCGTCGTCGGTCTCCTCATCGCCCTCGCCGGTGTCGTCGCGGTCTACATCTACGCGAAGCCCCGCTACGACCTCGCGCAGACCTTCGACCTGTCGGAACTCGACGATCTCGAGGTCGCAAGCCAGATTTTCGACCGCAACGGACGCGAGCTGGGCCGCATCTTCGTCCAGAACCGCCGCCCGGTGCCGCTCGAGGAGGTTTCCAAGCACTTCATCAACGCCTTGCTCGCGGCCGAGGACAGCCGTTTCTACGATCACGACGGAGTCGACTACATCGGTGTGGCCCGGGCCATCTACCTGAACTTCAAGTCGGGGGAGATGAACCAGGGGGCCTCGACGATCACGCAGCAGCTCGCGCGCAACACCTTCGAATTGAAGGATCGCAGCATCAGTCGTAAAGCGACCGAGGCTTTCCTCGCCCGGCGCATCGAGTCCGAGATCGGCAGCAAGCAGAAGATCCTGGAGCTCTACATCAACCGGATCTATTTCGGATCGGGTTACTACGGCATCAGCGCGGCCTCCGAAGGTTTTTTCGGCAAGAAGCCCTCGCAGTTGTCCCTCGCCGAAGCAGCCACCCTCGCGGGAGTCATCCGAAACCCCTACTACCGGTCACCCCGCTCGTTTCCCGATGCGTCAAAGAACACGCGGAACCAGGTGCTGTCTCGCATGTTCGTCGAGGACTACATCGATCGCGACACGATGAAGCGCACCCAATCCGCTCCGATCCGGACGATGGAGAAAGGGAATATCACCGGAAAGTCGGCCTTCGTTTACGAGCGTGTGCGTCAGGAGGTGATCGAGCTGCTCGGCTACGAGGAAGTGTCGCAGGGCGGTCTCCAGATCCACACGACCATCGACGGCGATATCCAGCAACTGGCGGAGCAGACGCTCACCGAGCGCCTCGCCATGATCGAGGAGCACCCGGACTTCGATCACGAGACCCTCGAGGGCTACAAGCGGCAGAAGGCGGCCTTCCGCGAAACGGCGAACCGGGAAGAGAAATTTCGCGCGCCCGCCTACCTGCAGGGTGCCATGATGATGGTCGACAACCAGACCGGCGCGATCCTCGCTTCGATCGGGAGCCGCGATTTCAGCGACAGCATGTTCGATCGCACGACCCAGGGACGCCGCCCCACCGGCACGGCCTTCCTGCCGTTCGTCTACGCCGCCGCCTTCGAGAAGGGGCTGTTTCCCGGCACGCTCCTCAACGACACGCCGATGGACACCCGCCAGATCATGATCGGAGGCACCACCGGTATTCTGGGGGAGTGGGGTACCGAGGATTTCGAAAACGTCTACGAGGGCAAGATCACGGCGCGCCGGGCCCTCGCGAAATCCAAGAATGCCGCCACCGTTTCACTCGGGCAGCGGACCGGGCTCGACCGGGTGGTGTCCCTGGCCGAGGAGGCCGGTCTCTCCCTCGAGGGGGAACTCAAGCAGTTCAACGCCACCTTCCTGGGAAGGAATCCCAACTCACTCGCCGAACTCTGCCTGGCCTACACGATCTTCCCGAACCAGGGACGCCGTCCCGAGAAGTCATACATCATCTCCGATATCCGCGACCGCGCCGGAAATGTCATCTACTCGCCGAGCGTGACGATGGCCCGCGGTGAGATCATCGACCGCTACACCGCTCATCAGATCAACAGTTCCCTTGCCGATTCGTTCGATTACGGCACCGCGAGAAAGGCCCGGGAGAACTACGATCTCGGAGATTTCCCCGTGGCCGGGAAGACGGGCACCGAGTACGACTTCACCGACAACTGGTTCGTCGGTTACACCTCCGAGGTCACCTGCGCCGTCTGGGCCGGTTTCGACCAGAACACCACGATCTTTCCCGGTGCGTTCAGCTCCGATACCGTCCTTCCCATCTGGACGGAGGTGATGAATGCGGCCGCGAAGAAGTATCCGCCGCGCGCCTTCCTTCCTCCGCCCGACGCGGAGCAGGCCGAGATCTGCCTGAAGTCCGGTGAGCTGGCCAGCGACGGGTGCTACGAGACGGTCCAGGATGAGGCCGGACGATCTTCCCAGGTGCGCTGTACCTACGTGGAGTATCTCCGCCCCGGCACCGACCTCAGTTCGATCTGCAGCATCCACGGAGGACCCGGAAGCCGTCTCAAGAATCGGATGACCCAGTCCGACCCCGGCGGCCCCCTCCGGGCGATGCCGGCCCTGCTTGCCGATGCCGAGCCGGTCATTCCCGTGGCCCCCACCGTCGTGGGCAACTCAGATCCCTATCGCTCCGTTGCGCCCCGCCTGCGCGCCCGGGTCGCGGTTCCCATGAACTCGGCCGACGAAAGCGGTGACGAGGAGGAGATCGGCGCCAACGGCCTGCCCGTGGCACGCCCTGTCATCGACACCGGCGCAGCCGAGGAGGCCGAAACGATACCGGACCGCGTCGCCCTGCCCGCGCCCCGGGCGATCCAGTTCGACTGAAGCGATTACGCGCTCGCTTCTCGTGTCCGGAGTGGATGGTACGAAAGGCAGGGGCACGACTCCTTCCATCATGTTGACCGCGATCAAGCTGCTCATCTCGGCGGCGATCATCTATTTCGTGAACGAATTCGTCGTCGTGAGGTCTCGTCCTTTCCTCGGCAGTCTGGTCGCATCCCTTCCTCTCGTTTCCCTGATCTCGTTCGTCTGGATCTGGTCGGGGCTCCGACATGACCAGGATGCCCAGGTCGAAAAACTGGCGTCCCATTCGACCGGCGTCTTCTGGTTCGTGCTCCCGACTCTCCCGATGTTTCTCGTTTTCCCTTGGCTGCTGCGCAGGGGCCTGTCCTTCTGGCCGAATCTCCTGCTCTGCTGCCTGCTTACGATGGCCCTCTACGCCTTCACGGCGCTCGCGTTGAAGCGATTCGATATCGAGTTGTAGCGAGCCACGTGGCTCTTCGCCGCGTCGTCTCGCACTCACGCGGCGAAGCTCTCTCCGCAGGAACAGGTGACGGCGGCGTTGGGGTTGGTGACCTTGAATCCCCCCTGCTGGAGGTCATCGCTGTAGTCCAGCTCCGAACCGGTAACGAACAGGGCGCTCTTCGGATCGATCACTACCTTCACATCGTTCGACTCCACGAGAATGTCGCGGTTTGCCGGCCCGTCGACCAGATCCATCTTATACTGCAGACCCGAACAACCTCCACCGATCACGGCGACGCGCAGCGCACCGTTCGTGAGGCGGCCCTGCTTTTCCAGCAGGGATCGCAAGCGCTGAGAGGCACCATCGAGCACCTTGATGAGGGTCTCGTTTCCCCGTTTGAACTTCACCTCGGACACGCGGGAAAATCCTTCGATCTCCACCCCTTCGCAAGGGGAAATGAAGAACGGCACCCCGGCAATACTGTGCGCGGCCACCCAAGATGACAGATTTGTCATCGACCTGTATCACGTCCTGTCATCTCCGTGCGGCTGAATGGAGGCATGACAATGAAATCGCCCCGGATATCCCGTTTCCGCTCCTTCCCCCAGTCGTTTCGCCTTCGCCTTGCCGTGCCGACCCTGTTGGCCGTGGCGTTTCCTCTCTTCTCACCAGCCCAGGATGATCGCGAGAAGAGTTCGCCTCATGACTTCCAGAAGCGCGAGCGCCGCGGTGCAGAGCTGCTCCCCCCGAACGTCGCGCGTCCCGGAGACGTCCGGATGGGCCCACGCTCCCTCGAGTTTCCCGACGAATTTCGCACCATCGACGGCACCGGGAACAACAAGACCCATCCCGAATGGGGAGCGGCGGACATCCCCTTCATCCGAAAGACGCCCGTCGCCTACGAGGACGGCGTCTCCGAACCGTCCGGTTCGGATCGTCCCAATCCCCGAGAGATCAGCAACGCGGTATGCGCGCAGGATGACCTCCTCTTCAACCGGCTCCGGGTGTCCGACTACCTGTGGCAGTGGGGCCAGTTCCTCGACCACGACATTACCCTCACTCCCACGACCGAGCCGATCGAGGTCTTCAACATTCCCGTTCCCGCCGGAGATCCCTATTTCGATCCGCAAAACACCGGGGCGGTGGAGATCACGATGGATCGCTCCTTCTGGGACGACCACGGGGGCATCCGGGAACAGGTCAACGAGATCACGGCTTTCATCGATGCCTCGAACGTCTACGGATCCGACCAGGAACGGGCCGACGAACTGCGAAAGCTCGACGGCACGGGACGGCTCAGGACGAGCCGGGGCAATCTCCTTCCCCTCAACGTCAACGCCTTCCCCAACGCGCCCACCGATCGGGATCCGTCCTTCTTCCTCGCCGGAGACTTTCGCGCCAACGAACAGGCGGGCCTGCTCGCGATGCACACGCTCTTCGTCCGGGAGCACAACTACTGGGCGCGCGTCGTTGCCCGGTCGAACTCCGCGCTCGATGGCGATCAGATCTACGAGATCGCCCGGGCGATCGTGGGAGCCGAGATGCAGATCATTACCTATCGCGAGTTTCTTCCCCTGCTGCTCGGGCGCGATGCGATCCCGCCCTATCGGGGCTACCGACCCGATGTGGATCCCGGGATTGCGAACGTCTTCGCTACCGCCAACTACCGTTTCGGCCACAGCATGCTCTCATCCCAACTCCTTCGCCTCGACGAGAGAAATCGGGAAGTGGACGACGGGCATCTCGATCTCGCATCGGCCTTCTTCAATCCCGAAGTCGTCAGCGGGCCGGATGGCATCGCACCGCTGATTCGAGGACTGGCGATGCAGCCCGCTCAGGAGATCGACACGATGCTCGTCGACGATGTGCGGAACTTCCTTTTCGGCCCTCCGGGCGCCGGAGGATTCGACCTCGCGTCCCTCAACATCCAGCGCGGCCGGGATCACGGCCTGCCCACCTACAACGAGGTTCGAGAGGCCTATGGCATGAGACCGGCCCGGCGCTTTTCAGACATCAATCCCGACCGGAAGGTGCAGGAGCGCCTCGAGGAGGCCTACGACGACGTAGAACTCGTTGATGCCTGGATCGGCGCCCTAGCCGAATCCCATCGCAGAGGTGCCCTCGTCGGAGAGACAAACTATCGCGTGCTCCGCGATCAGTTCCTTCGGCTCCGGGACGGCGACAGGTTCTGGTACGAGAACCACCTCGACCCCAGGCTGCAACACCTCCTGGAAACACAGACCCTCGCCAAGATCATCCAGCGCAATGTCGATGTCGGTTCGCGGTTTCCCGATAATCCCTGGAGAGTTGAAGCGGGCCGCGAAGTCATCGTCCGCCGTGCCGGGCACGGTCCGGATGTCCGCGGTGGATTCCGGGGCGATCGTCCGCCCCGCCGTCGCTGATATCTCGCTTCCTTCCCACAGCTCCACGCCAGGTCCGCTCCTGATCGCCATGACTATTTCCCTTGATGAAGACCACCGTTCCGGTTCACCCTCCACGGGCCGGAGTGCGGCAGAAATGAGGATTTTGGTCGTGGAAGATCAGGAGCGGATCGCTTCCTTCGTCGAGAAAGGACTCAAGGAGCAGGGTTTCGTGGTCGATGTGACGCACGACGGTGACGACGGATACGCCCTGGCCCTGACCGAACCCTACGACGCCATCGTCCTGGATATCATGCTGCCCGGGCGGGACGGACTGAGCATACTCGGCAACCTTCGAAAGAAGGGCAGCGCGGTGCCGGTCATCCTGCTCACGGCCCGGGGGGAACTGGATGAGCGCCTCGAGGGACTCCATCTCGGTGCGGACGACTACTTGACGAAACCCTTCTACATCGAGGAGCTGATCGCCCGCCTTCTCACCATCGTACGGCGGGCCGGAGGAGAACCCTCGCACCTGCTCAAGGCGGGCGATCTGACGATGGACCTCGTAAAACACAACGTGCATCGCGGCGGAGAGGAGATCGCACTCTCGATGCGGGAGTTCTCCCTGCTCGAATTCCTACTCCGCAGTCCCGGCCGCGTCTTGAGCCGCACCCAGATCTGCGAGCATGTCTGGAACTACACGTTCGACCCCGACACGAATCTCGTCGATGTCTACATCCAGCGCGTCCGGAAGAAGATCGACCGCGACTTTCCGGTGAAATTGATCGAAACGGTACGCGGCGTCGGCTATCGGATCGCCGACACGACCTGAAATGGATTCGCTGCGGCTCCGGCTCATCCTGCTCTCGACTCTGCTGTCCGGCCTCGTCATGGGGGCACTCGGGGCCATCGCATGGCATTTCACCGGGAAGGCGTTTCGCGAAAGCATCGATGTGCAACACCGCGACCGGATCGGCAGGATCCAGCGGGATCTCCACCCACGGATCGACCTGGAGAGATTCCGCTCGCACCTTCACATCGGATTCGGCCAGGAGATCGAAGAAGGATACCGACTCCTCCGGGTGATGGACCATCGAAACCAGCGAACGATCTACGCCTTTCCCGACAACGACTGGCATCTTTCGCTGCCGGAGGGATTCCTTCCCGACGAGGCCGGCAATCCCGCAGCAACGAGCGATTCCAATCCCACCGAGGAGGATCGTATCCTTTCCGAACTCCTGGGCGAGCCCCTGAACCCTCCCGGCGAGTTCGACCGAAAAGGACGTCCGAAAAAGGGCGATGCCTTTGACCGGCCTCCGCCGGGTGACCGGTTTCTCCCCAAGAGCCAGAAAGGAGAGAAGGACAAGGCGGGGCAGAAGGATGGGGCACGGCCCCGGGGTGGCGAAGAGGTTCTTTTCACCGACTTCTTCTTCGACGGCAGAAACTGGCGTGTCATTCACTACAGCGGACGTGGATACTCGGTCGTCTCGGCCATCGACCGCGAAAGAGCCGAAGCGGAGCTGGAACGGCTTCGTGTGCTCTTCCTCGTCTCCATGCCATTCGGGCTCTGCCTGATCGCAGGAGGGGGATGGATCGTCGCAAATCGAGCCCTTCGACCCATCAGGCGAATCTCTCAGTCGGCCGAACGCGTCACGGCGAAAGGCCTGGGGGAACGCATTCCCTCGAGTCCCCTCTCCGACCCGGAGATCCACGAACTCATCGACGTGCTCAACGACATGATGGGGCGACTCGAGACGAGTTTTCGCCATGCCAATCGCTTCAGTGCGGATGTCTCCCACGAGTTGAAGACTCCGATTGCGATTCTCCAGGCCGAGATCGAATCCGCCCTGAAGGAGACTCCGGAAGACATCTCGGCGCACCAGAATCTCCTCGTGGTCCGGGAGGAGGTTCAGCGCCTCAAATCGATCACCGCAAGCCTGTTTCTGCTGGCCCAGGCCGACGTGGGACAGCTCGTGAAGAACGCCGAAACCTTCGATCTGTCGGCGGAGCTGGCCGAACTCGCCGAGGACGCCGCCATTCTCGCCACCGAACAAGGGATCTCGCTCGCGACCACGATCGAATCAGGCCTCTCGCTGGCCGGTGACCCCACCCTGCTCCGGCAAGCTTTTCTCAACCTGATCACCAACGCGATCAAATACAACCGCGCCGACGGCGCGATCCGTCTCGACTTCGCACGACCGGAAGAGGGAGGTCCTTGCCGCTTCACGATCGAGAACACGGGTCACGCCATTCCGGTGGAGGACCACGACAGGATCTTCGATCGTTTCCATCGTGTCGACAAGGCGCGCTCCCGGCGCGTCGATGGATTCGGTCTCGGACTCAGCCTCGCACGAGAGATCGTCGAAGGCCACGGTGGAATCCTTCGGCTGGTCCACTCCAGGGATGACTCGACGCGGTTCGAAGTCGAGCTTCCTCTCCCCTGAATCCCCATTTTCCGCGGCCAATCGTCACCCGGGCTTCCTTCCCCAGAGGATGAGAATGTCATCAACCGGTCGCGCCCGGCGGGGCCGGTTCACCCGTTCGAATCCGACCTTGTCGAGACACGCCTGGAGCGTCGACTCGGTGAAGAGAAACGTGTGCCAACCGTGCCGGTAGCCGTTCCATCCCCCGCCGCGAAAGAGGTTGGTGGGTCCACCGAGTTTCACCGTCACCATCCCGAGATATCCTCCCGGTGCGGTCGCGGCGAACAGTTGCCGGATCGTTGCGACCGGATCGAGCACGTGTTCGATCACGGCATCCATCGCGATCATGTCGTAGTAGTCATCCTCCAGGGCCACGTCTTCGAGCATCCCCTCGTGCACCCGGAACCCCTTCTCCCGGACCGATTCACAGGCGATCGGTGACGGTTCGACACCCACGACCTCGTCGAAGTCGCGCGAAGCGAGCTCGAGCAGGGAGCCGGTACCACAGCCCACGTCGAGGAAGCGTCCCGAGGAAACGGCCTGCGTGCACTGGCGATAGAATCGCTCCTGCTTCGTCCCCATGAGGCGATCCTGCAGGCGGCGGCGAACTCGTTTGAGCCAGTACTTCCGGGCCTTGTTCACCTTCTGGGGAGAATACCAGTCCCCGCCACCGGGATACTGCTCGGCCGTCGGAATCGGCCACAACATCACGAGACCACAGTCACGGCAGGCCCAGAGTGTGAGTGGAATGGACGTTTGATTCCAGTAGTCGCCCACATCCCACTGGCGGTGCAGGACGAAATCGGAGCTGTCGCAAAGGCAGCAGCACCGGCCCGAATCGGCGGGACTGGGTTGCAGGGGGGGCTCGTCGCAGAGATGAACGCTCATCGTTTTCGCCGTTTTCTCTTCGCCTCGGCCGGATCGTGTTTCCAGCGCCGGTGCATCCAGATCCACTGTTCGGGATGCCGGAGAATGATCCGCTCGAGGGCGTGATTGTAGTGTTGGGTGTTGACCCGGATCGAGTCACGCGTTTTTTCGCACTCCTCCAGGGGTAGCGGCTCCTCGAAATGGAGGACGTGCGAGCCATCCGGCTCACGCCAACTCGAGCAGGGAACCACCGGGGCCCCGGTCGCCAGGGCGAGAATCGCCAGGCTCTTCATCGACAAGACCGGGTGACCGAAGAACTCGGACTCCACTCCGATTCGGGGCGACGCATGTTGGTCGAAGATGGAGACCACGAGGCAATCCTGCTCGAGAAGTTCCAGGATATCGTCGATCGATCCCGACTTGGCGAGTGTGCCGAAACCGGCGCGCACGAACCGCCGCATCACGAGATCGTTGAACCACTTCGGTTTGAGGGGGCGGCGAATGAAGTGAAACTTTCCCCTCCACTCGGCAAACTGCGCGATCCCCGCCACGGTCGCCACTTCCCAGTTCCCGAAGTGCCCGGTAAGGAGCAAGACCCCCTTTCCCTGATCGACCGCATGCTGGAGATTTCCGGCGCCCTCGAGCCGTACCATGCGGCTCTTCTGATGATCCGAGAGGAAGAACATCTTCACGAATTCGAGAAAGAAGCTCAGGAAATGGGCATAGTAGGCCTCGGCGAGGGAGCGCAGTTCTTCATCGGTGCGGCTCTCGCCGAACACCCGCCTCATGTTCGCGAGGACGACACCGCGCCTCACCGGCAGAAGCCGGTACATCGCCCGCCCGAACCAGGGAGCCTCGAGGTTTTCAGGAAGGTCCACCATCACGTCTCGACGGCTTCTCCGGCCTCAGGCCGCTCCCAGAACAAGGGCGACATTCATTCCCCCGAAACCGCGACAGATCACGACGGCGGCCTCCCCTTCAAGTGACCGCACCTCCGACGAAACCGGAAAGGGAGCCAGCGTCTCGTCAACCTGCTGCAGCGTACCGACCCCCGGAATCTGTTTCCGGCGCAGAGCTTCGACCGTCATCACGACGTCGATGATCCCGGATGCCGCAATGGTGTGTCCGACGGCCCACTTGAATCCGGTTGCCGGAGGTATCGACTCGCCGAACACGGCTCGGATTCCCGCCGCCTCGGAGGCATCGGACGCCTTCGTGCCATTGGCGTGGGCGCAGATCAGGGCCACTCCGGAGGGAGACAGGCCGGCATCCTCGAGCGCCAATTCTATCGCACGACGCACCCCGTCGCCATCTCCCCGCAGATCGACCACACCGGTTCCCTCGGTCACGCATCCCGCCCCGAGCACCCTGCCCTGAATGTCCGCTCCGCGATTTCCGGCGGACTCGGCTGTTTCCAGCACCAGGGCTCCGGCCCCTTCTCCGAAAGCGGTGCCCCGGCGAGCGGCATCGAAGGGGCGCGGCGGACCATCGTCCATCAGCCCCATCCTGTGGTAATACAGGACGTTTTCGGGTTCGAAAGGCGCGTCGTGACCGATCGCGACAATCCGGTCGGCCTCGGCCATTCGCAGGGAGTTCATCGCTTCGGAAACCGCGAGAATTCCGCCCGCGCACTGGTTGGTGATGCAGGCGTTGGTTCCCTTCAACTGGTGATTGATCCCGACATGACAAAGCACGTTGTTCGGCAAACCGCGCAACAGCCACATCGGAGTGACCGTGTTTCCCAGTTCCCGACCGAAGTCGGGCAGGGCGCCACCCGTCTCGGCGATCGTTACGAGAAAATCGTAGTTGGCGTGATAATTTCCTCCTCCCGATCCGGCGATGATCCCGCTGCGATCCTCGAAGCGAGCCCGTTCGTCCTCGGGGAGTCCGTCCCGAAAGGTGCCCAGACCCGAGTCCTCGATCGCACGGTCACCGGCATAGAGCCCGAAAAAATCCGTTCGTGAAATCGACTTGTGCAGCTTGCGGTTCGGGACCAGCTCCCGTTTGGTCTGCTTGACCTCGGCGGCGTGTCTGACCGGCCATCCTTCCCGGTCCCACTGCTCGTAGGGGACCACTGCGGTCTTCCCGGACACGAGCGTGTCCCACACATCCTCGATGGTGGCACCCCCGCCGCAGACGATCCCTCTTCCCGTGATGACGATATCCGCGTTTCCGGCCATGGCAGTTGGTTCAGGCGACATCATCGGGATGACGAAATACCAGCGAACTGTTGGATCCTCCGAATCCCAGCGAATTGGTCAGGGCGGCGCGAACCGGCACTTCCCGGGACGCTCCCGCGACGATGTTGACGTCGCACTGGGGGTCCGGATTCTCCAGGTTGGCATTCACCGGAACGACACCGTCCCGCAGGGCGAGAACACAGACCGCCGCCTCGACCGCTCCGGCCGCGGCGATGAGGTGCCCCATGCAACTCTTCGTCGAACTGACATGGGCAACGTCCGCATGGCTTCCCATCACCGCCCGCAGGGCGGCGCACTCACTCTGGTCGTTCATCTGGGTCGATGTGCCGTGGGCATTGACGTAGTCGATGTCGTCCGCGTTCAGTCCCGCGTCGCCGAGAGCCTGCTCGATCGCCTGGATCGGACCGTTGCCGTCGGGAGGAGAATCGGTGATCCGATAGCAACTCAGCGAATTCCCATCGCCGGCCAGCTCGGCATAGATGTTCGCGCCTCGCGCTCTGGCATGCTCCCACTCCTCGAGAATGAGGAATCCCGCGCCCTCTCCGAGGAGGAACCCGTTGCGGGTCGCATCGAAGGGACGACTCGCCTTCTCCGGCGTATCGTTGTCCGGGGATACGGCCCCGAGGAGACAGAAGCCCGACAGTCCAAAGGGATTCAACATCGAGTCGAAACCGCCCGCCAGCATGTAGTCGCACTGCCCGCGACGGATTACCTTGAGCGCCGTGCCGATCGCCTGCCCCCCGGAGGCACAGGCGGTGTGGACCGAGGTGGCGTAGCCGCGGATTCCGAAATGCCGGGCATAGACGGCGAGCCCCACGTTCGACTGCCAGCGGCAGAACGAGACGGGATTCGTGGTGAAATCGTCGTCAAGCAAGCCCGCGGGATCGAACTGGCCGTCGGGAGCGCAGTGCGCCTGCACTTCGACCAGCCGCTCGTATTCGACCGACAGCATTCCCGCGCCAACACTCACGCCCCACCGGGTCGCAGTCTCGTCGTCGACCGCGATACCGGCGTCGCGAAACGCCTCGGTCGCGGCACCGAGCCCGAAGGCGACCCCGCGCGAACAATACTTGAGCTGGCGGGTCGGACCGATCGCGGCGCCGGGGTCGAACCCCTTCACCTCGGCTCCGATCCGGGTCGTGAATCCCGACGCGTCGAAGCTCCGGGGAGTTCCCGCTCCGCTTTTCCCTTCACGCAGCGCGGCCCACGTCGATGGCGTATCCAGTCCGACGGGCGTGACGAGGCCGATTCCGGTAACGGCGACCCGGCGCTGAGCGCTTCGAGCGGGCATGGGGATCAGTCGTGGGAGTCCTCGGGGAGCGATGGCTCCCGATCGAACCGGACCCGGGAACTCGACACCTCGCGATCCCCGTTCCTCGACTCGACGCGATAGGTGGCGACGTCTCCTTCCTGCTGCTGGCACTCGGCCCGCAGCGACAGGGTTTCTCCCGGGAGCATGAAGGCGCGAAACTTGACTTTCGTCACCAGGACGATCCGGCCCTTTCCACCCCTCGCCTCGTACAGGACGGTGGCGAGACGCAGCTTTTCGTTCATCAGGAGCGTGCCCGGGAAGACGGGCTTGCGGGGAAAGTGATCCCGAAGAAAGGTCGTGTCCTCGGGAACGGTCAGCGAACTCGTCGCGAAGTCGAGCGAATCGTCCACCACCATGGGCCCATAGCCTGCCGGCACACCCGGGTAGGTTCCCGTCTCGGCGCGGCCCGCGCACATCAGCTCGTAGCGATCCCGCACGGCGGCGGGGTCATCGAATTCCACCATGGGAAGGGCGGGCCCCACGCAGTGCTTCAGCCGCAGGACCGGCTTTCCGTCGACGCGTGCCTCGCCCCGATAGGCCACCGCCTCCTCGTCGACCCGGTTGACGGTGGCGGAGAGTTCCAGCGTCTCGCCCGGTGTAACGGGAGCGATGAGATCGATGTGGCCGGCCAGTCCGGCGACGGGCCGCACGGTGAAATCGAGAGCCGCCATGGCCGACCAACCCGCGATCTGGCCGACCGCCTCGGCGACATGGGTGTAGGTGAACTCCTCGACCGATTCGGGCACGGTGAACTCGCCGCGGATTTCCGAACCGGGCTGGTCCTCGAGAATTCGATCGACGAAGGTAAACGACCGGAAATGATCGCTCATGGCAAAAGGGGCAAGCGGTTGAGAGGCGGGGAGCAGGGAGGACGGTCCTACCCCTGCTTCTGGATCCGGATCACCATCTTGCAGAAGGTCTCCGGGGTGAAGAGCTTGGGGATGCCGGCCGACTTGAGCGGCTCGGGAAAGCGGTCGACGGGCACCTCGCTCATGAAGGACTTCAGGCGGGCCACCCCCGCGTCGGTCACGACCCCACTCTGCTCGAACTCCTCCTCGCTCATGTCACCGCGCGCGTCCTCGATCATCTTTCCCCGGGGAATCTTCACCTTGAACTCCCGTTCCAGCCGGAAGACGATGTCGAGGAAATCGATCGACTCCGCATCCAGATCGTTGATGAGAGAGGCCTGCTTGGACACCTCGTCCTCGTCGCAGCCGAGGGCGTCGGCGATGATCTCCGCCACCTGAGGGTAGATCGCGTCGATTTCTTCCTGTGTGATTTCTTCCATGTTGTCTTGTTGTGAATCGATCTTCAGGGGAACGGGCCGGAACCGCCCCAATGAGAACGGCTCGAGACCGAATGCAAACGAGATCCCGGGTTTTACCCCATCTTGAACCCTCCGTCTACGTGCAAAATCTGGCCGGTAATGTAATCGGAATAGCGGGAACTCAAGAACCAGACCGCATCGGCGATCTCCTCCGGCTTTCCGAAGCGTTTCAGCAGGATGCGTGACTGGATCTCGTCGCCGGCCTCTTCGCGCACCTCACGGGACATCTCGGTATCGATCACGCCGGGGGCGACCGCGTTGACCCGGATCCTCCGCTTCGCCAGCTCCACCGCGAGAGAACGGGTGAAGGCCTCGACCGCCCCCTTGCTGGCGGCGTAGTTGGTCTGTCCGCGTCCGCCCTTCATGCCGGACACGGAACTGAGATTGACGATACACCCACTGCGCTGGGACATGAGAAAAGGCACCACCGCCCGCGACATGTGAAACACGCCCTCGACGTTCGTCGCCAACACGTCACGGAGTTCCTCGTCTTCCATCATTGCCAGGAGACTGTCTCGCACGACCCCCGCGTTATTGACCAGCACGTCGATCGAACCGGTACGCTCGATCAGCGATTCGACTCCGGCCCGGCAGGAATCGGAATCGCGAACATCCAACCGAATCGCCTCGATGGGGGCCCCGGGGTGCGCCGCAACCACCTCGTTCGCCGCCTCCTCGTTGCTCACATACGTGAACGTCACGTCCATGCCGGCCCGGGCCAGTCTCTCGACGATCGCCCGTCCGATCCCGCGGCTGCCTCCCGTGACGAGGGCGGCCTTTCCGGCGAGCCCGTCTCCCTGATCACTCTGTTCGGTTTCGCTCATCCGGAAATCGCATAGCCGCCATCGACGAAGAGGGTGTGTCCGGTGATCATGGCGGACTCGGGGAGGCAGAGCAGGTAGACGGCATCGGCCACCTGTTCGGGAGTCAACTCGGGACCGAGCGGCGTCCGGGCCCGGTATTCCTCGAGCAGGTGCTCCCGGTTCGGAAAATGCTTCAATGCGTCGGTATCAACCACCCCGGCACTGACGCAGTTCACCCGGATGGACCGGGGGCCGAGTTCCTGGGCGAGACCGCGAGCGAGCGATTCCAGGGCCGCCTTGGAGGCTCCGATGAAAGCGTAGTTGGGAATGGCACGTTCCGAGCCGAGGCTCGTCAGCCCGATGATCGATCCCCCGTCCCTCATCAGGGGAACCGCATTCTGCGCAAGGGTGTTGAGAGCGAGCGCATTGGTCTCCATGCAACGGCGAAAGTGCTTCACCGTCATTTCCATCGCGGGGCGCAGCACCCCGATCGCGGCGTTGCTCACGACGATGTCGAGGCGGTCGAAAACGGCCGTCACCTCGGCGAAGGCCTCCTCGAGACTACCGGGATGACTGACGTCGGCCTGGGCGGCGACAGCCCGACGGCCCATTCCGCGGATCTCCTCGCAGACGCTCTCGGCTTCTCCGTGGCTGTTGAAATAAATGATCGCCACGTCGGCACCCTCGGCCGCGAGTTTGCGTGCCGTGGCACGCCCGATGCCCCGCGCTCCTCCGGTAACGAGGGCAACTTTTCCTGACAAGGTGTCCGCCATGAAAACGAAAAGGTGTCACTTATAGCGTGGGCGCGCGGTGAGTCAAGGCGGGGCGGACGCCCCCGCGCCTGGGACCAGGCTGCCCGCATCTCCCCGGGCGCCCCTTCCCCGTGAAGTCCAGCAACCACGGCCCGGGCAACGCTTTCGCGGGTTCCGAAACCAAGACGCCCCGGTTGCCCTCGAAGGGGAACCGGGGCGCGCTTGATGTATCCCACTCGTGCCGTCTCCGACAGTGAGGCTCACGTTCCCGTTTTCTCAACAGGGTGGGAGCCGCCTTGGTGCCTTTTGCCTTCCAGCGAAGGCCTGGCAGCCAGCGAAAGGCTAAGCCCCCTTTCACGTGTTAACGGTCCGGGCCTGTTTTGTGCCGGTAAAGGTCGAACACAGCAGGAAAATTTCCGACCGGAATCGATATCACCGGAAGTCTACGTGCAAGACCCGCCGAAGGGAATCCAAAAGTTTCGCGTGGGCGGCCTCGACCTCGGCGGCTTCGAGGGTGCGATCGGGCGAGCGGTAGGTGATGGACCAGGCGAGAGACTTCCGATCCGCGTCCAGCTTTTCGCCGGACGGGTCCTGGAAAAGATCGAACAGGGCGAAATCGGCCATGAGAGGTTCCTCGTAGGCGGAGAGAAAATCGGAGATCTCCCCGGCGGCCATACCAGAAGGAACGACCATGGCGATATCCCGTGCGCTGCCGGGGTAGCGGGGCAGCTCCCGGTATCTCGGATCGCTTTCCCGCGCAGCGGCCAGCTTCGTCAGGTTCATTTCGGCCACGAGAACAGGAGTGACGATGTCGAGTTCCCGAGCGCGGGCCGGAGGAACGATACCCGCGATGCCCAACCGGGCGGCCTTCTTGCCCGACCCCAGTTCGATCCGGCAGGCGAGCGTGAGACGGTCATCATCCACCGGCACGAGGCGGATCCCGTCGCCGCAGAGGCGATCGAGGACGGCACGCAGATCATGGATATCGAGCCCGCCCCGATCTCCGTCCGCCCAGCTCCGCGGAAAGCGGTCTCCTGTCATGAGCAGGGCGATGTGCTCGTGCTCGATCTCCTCCCCCTTGGGCGTGGCGACGAAGACGCGGCCGATCTCGAAAAGACGCAGGTCGGGATTGCCGAAACGGACGTTGCGCTCCGCGCAGGCGAGGAGCCCCGGCACGAGACCGGGGCGAAGATGATCCTGCTCGTCGTTGAGGGGATTCTTTAATCGCACCGGACTCATTCCCCGGTGCATCATGGCCCGGTCGTCGGCGAGTTGCTCCCCGGATATCAGCTTGAGATTCTTCGTTTCGCAGAACCCCGCCGATGCGAGATTCCGGCGCAGTTCCATCTGAAAATCGTAGGACGCATCCGCCTTCGATGCGGGAACGAAGCGCGTGGTCGTCCGCGACGGAACCGCTTCCAGTCCGTGGACGCGTGCCACCTCTTCCACCAGGTCGATGGGACGCTCGAGATCGAGCCGATAGGTCGGAATCGCCCAGGAGCTGCCCTTCTTCTCGAGACCGAGAGCGCCCAGGATTTCTCCGATTCGCTCATCCGAAATGTCAGCGCCCATCACCGCACGGCAGAACTTCCCGCCCAGTTTCACCGGTTTCGGAGGCTTCGGAGGCCGTCCGCAAACGATCAACTCCTCGTCGGCTTCTCCGCCGGCGAGCTCGAGAATCAACCGGGTGGCGAGGTCCGAGGCCCCGGCGGCCTGGTGCGCATCAACGCCGCGCTCGAAGCGGTAGCTGGAGTCCGAGTGGATCCCGAGACGGCGCGCTGTCCGGCGAATCGCCCTTGGATCGAACCACGCCGATTCGAGTAGAATGTCCGTCGTGGACCCGGTCACCCCGGAATCCTCACCCCCCATCACGCCCCCCAGCGCGACGGCGCCCTTCTTGTCGGAGATGACGGTATCGCCCGGTTCCAGGGCATACTCGACTCCATCGAGGGCGAGGAAGGTTTCCCCTTCGCCCGCCTCCCGCACGCAGATCCCCCCTTCGAGCTTCGCGAGATCGAAGGCGTGGAGCGGCTGGCCCATCTCCATGAGCACGTAGTTCGTGATATCGACCACGTTGTTGATCGGACGCAAGCCGATCGACTCGAGCTTCTCCTTCAACCAGGGCGGGGAATCCTGAACCGTGACCCCCCGGATCCAGCGCCCCGTGTAGTAGCCGCACTGTTCCGTCTCGATCCGGATTTCCGCCTTGCGGGCCTTCCTCAGCGGGGTAGTCGAAACGCCATGGTGAAGGGCTCCCTTCAGATCTCGCCCCACCAACGCGGCAAGCTCCCGCGCCACGCCGAGATGGCTCAGGCAATCGGGACGATTCGGGGTGATCTCCAATTCGAAGACCGCCGGAAAGACCTTGGCGAGAGGCGTGCCCGGGTCCAGGTCAAGGTCGAGAATCATGAGCCCGTCCGCGTCGTCGGTCAGTCCGATTTCCCCGGCCGCGCACATCATGCCGTGCGATTCGACCCCGCGCAGTTTTCCTTCCTTGATCGTGAAGCTCTCGGATCCCTCCCCGAGAACGCAGCCGGGCAGGGCCAGCGGCACCTTGTCGCCGACCTCGTAATTCTTGGCACCGCAGACGATCTGGCGGGGGGATCCCGTCCCATCGTCGACCCGGCAGACGGACAGGCGATCCGCATCGGGGTGCTTCTCCGATGACAGGACCTGGGCCACGACCAGGTTCTCCGGCAGACGGCGCACGCCCTCGACCTCGATTCCCGCGAAGGTAAGCAGGTCGTCGAGTTGCTCCATCGAGTAGTCGGCGAAGTCGACGTGGTCGCCGAGCCATTGCAGGGAAACATTCATTAGTGGTTTCGCTTTTTCGGAATTTCGTTTTCTCGCGCTGCTGTCGTGCTCCCTGTCTGACGGGAACCGACCCGTTCATCGGCAGGCGGAAACGCCCTCGAACTTCGGTGATCTCTCATACAAACCTCGATTCGCCGAAACAGCGAGAAACCGAATCCTCGAAATACCTTCTATCCGAATTGCCGCAGAAACCGGACGTCGTTTTCGATGAGCAGGCGGAGGTCGGGGATGCCATACATGATCATCGCGAGGCGGTCGATTCCCATGCCGAAGGCGAAGCCCCCGACCGACTTCGGATCGTAGGCGCTGTCTCCTCGCGCCTCGCCGACGGCGGCGAACACGTTCGGATCCACCATGCCGCACCCCGCGATCTCCACCCACCTCGGAGCGCGCCCCGCCGCGTGCAGCTTGAGATCGACCTCGAAGCTGGGTTCAGTGAAGGGGAAGAAATGGGGGCGAAAACGTACCTCCGTCTTCGACCCGAACATCTCCCGGAAGAAATACTCGAGCGTTCCCTTCAGATCGGCGAGGGTCACGTCCTCGTCGACGTAGAGTCCCTCGAGCTGGTGGAAAGCGCTGAGGTGCGTGGCGTCGATTTCATCACGCCGGAACGCGCTCCCCGGGGCAATGATGCGCACGGGTGGCTTTTCTGCCTCCATCGTCCGGATCTGCACGGTCGAGGTGTGGGTGCGCAGGAGCTTCCCGTTCTCGAAGTAGAAGGTGTCGCTCTCGTTCCGCGCCGGATGATCGGCGGGCGTGTTGAGCGCGTCGAAACAGTGCCACTCGGTCTCGATCTCCGGCCCGGTGGCGAGGGCGAATCCCATCCTGCGCAACACGGACACGGCATCGTCGAGTATGCGCGTGAGGGGATGCAGGGCTCCGGACGGGAGAGCCCGTCCCGGCAAGGTCGGATCGACCCCCTCGAAAGCCCGGGCATCGCGAGCCGCGTCCAGTTCGGCGGTCTTGGCTTCGAGCGCCTCCGTGATCGCCGTGCGCACCTCGTTGAGGCGCTGACCGACTGCCTTCTTTTCCTCCTTGGGCACGTCGCGCATGCCCGCTCCCGCCACGCTGAGGCGGCCTTTCTTCCCGAGAAATCCGACGCGAACATCCTCCCACGCGGATTCCTCAGATACGGCGGCGATCGCGGCGAGAGCGTCCTGTTCGATGGCGGCTAGTTCCTCGAGCATGGCATCGGATGGGTCGCGCGGAATGTGGCGCGGATTCTGCCGCCATCAAGCGGGATATGCGACGGGCCCCGCACCGGCCGCCGGCCGGTGCGCACTGAGGGGGAATTCCGGCGAGACGGCGGGTCAGGCGGCAGCGGCCTGGGCCTTCTTCTCGGCTTCCCGCTTTTCCTCGAGAGCCGCCTTGGCCTTCTCGACAATCGCGGCGAACGCGGCGGAGTCGTCGATCGCGAGCGAGGAGAGAACCTTGCGGTCCAACTCGATCCCGGCAGCGTTGCAACCCTCGATGAACCGGGAGTAGGTGATGCCGTTCTCCTTGCACCCAGCGCTGATGCGGTGGATCCAGAGACGCCGGAAGTTGCGTTTGCGCGTCTTCCTGTCGCGATAGTGCCACTGCTTCGCCTTGGTAACGGCGTCCTTGGCGTTGCGGAACAGTTTGGAGCGGGAGCCGCGGAATCCGCGAGCCTGCTTGAGAATGCGTTTTCTGCGCTTCCGGCTGGCGGGAGCGTTCGTTGCACGGGGCATGGTGTATTTCCTCCGGAGGGGCTGTTGTTTTCGAATCAGCCGAACAACTCACCCTTCCTCAGGTGACGGTAGGCTCCGGAGAGCCGCGCCACCAGTTGTCCTGGCCGGGAACCGCAGGGGCGGTTCAGAAAATCTCAAATCGTGCGGGGCTGCGCAGGAAGCGATCAACTGAAGGGCATATTTGCCTTGATCGTCTTCTCGATACTCTTGTCGACGAGGGCGGGTTGACCGAGGCGGCGCATGCGCTTGGCATTCTTCGTCCGGTTGATGTGGCGCTTGCCTTTTTTGCGGCGAAGAACACGGCCTGAACCGGTGACCTTGAACCGCTTGGCGACACCCTTCCTCGTTTTCGCTTTTCCTCCTTCGCGAGCCATGGGACGCGGAGTCTACGGCCGTTTAAAATTTTTGCAACGGATTTCAGGCGAAAATGGAAACTCGGTGCGTCTTTCCCGTCGCCCGAATCCCGCACCCGTGCCGCCCGGCGGTGGAAGGAACGGCGGTCTGCCCCCACGCCTCTCAGGTTTCACATTCGTCCCACAATCCTTCGAGAGCAGCGCGCACCGATTCGATCACCGGCTCCCAGTCCCCCGATCGTTCCTGCCGAAAGAGCCGCATGGAAGGATACCATGGGCTGTCGTCCCTCCGCATCTGCCAGCGCCAATCGGTGATGAAATGTCGAAGACGGCGGGACCGTTTCTTTTTGTGTTAAGAATACCGTTGGGATCGCCGTATTCGAGAAAGAGGAACCCGACGACTCGACCATCCCAACTCGACAGACCCATGAACACCGACATCCCTTCCCATCTCCGTTTGGCCCTGCCGATCCTCGCCGCGATCAGCCTCATCGCGGGAATTCCCACCGGCGCGGGGGCCTACGACGACACGCTCGTGAAAAACGTCACGGTAAAGGACCGGAAGGTGAAAGTGAAGGTGGCTGGCGGGAAGGCCAAGATCAAGCACAAGGGCAACGGCAAGAAGAAGGTCAAGGTGAAGGGATCCAACGGTGACATCGCCCACGCGATCGCCCGCGAGGCCGCGGGATGCGAACCGGGCCGGCGCGCGAAACCGGTCCACCCCGGCTACTACAAGTGATACGTCGTCCCGGCAACGGGACTGCAAGCGGATGGGCGCATCGCTCGCCAGGCGTGTCCGGGCCTTGTCGCCTCCTTGCGGGCCACCCGGTCAGGTGGGCGGGGAGAATCTCACGCCGCGCGCCCCCCTTGAACCCGTGAGATCGTTTTCGAGCCATCGTCGGCCGGATTCCTCCGATCTCGACGCGGAAACCTTGACTCGGTCTCGCCCGTTACGGTTTGTTCGTTGCCGATGAGTGAACTCCGTCTCTTTCTCCTCGCCTGCCTTCTCTCGTCCGTGCTCGCGCTCGTCGACGCAGGCGAGCGACCCAACTTCATCATCGTGATGGTCGACGACATGGGCTACGCCGGAGTGGGTTGCTTCGGGAACCCCCACTTCGATACCCCGGAGATCGACCGGCTTGCCTCCGAGGGTATGCGACTGGTCGATTTCCACTCATCCGGCACGGTCTGTTCTCCGACCCGGGCCGGTCTCCTGACCGGCCGCTACCAGCAGCGCGCCGGAATCGAGGCGGTGATTCATCCGCACGATGACCACCCCGAGCACAGGAAAGGGTTGCAGCTCTCGGAAATGACCTTCGCCGAGATCCTGCGGGATCAGGGCTACGTCACGGGATTGGTCGGGAAGTGGCACCAGGGCTACCCCGAGGTGTCGCCCGACTTCTATCCGCAAAACCATGGCTTCGACGAATTCACCGGCTACCACAGCGGCAACATCGACTTCGTCAGTCATGTGGGCGACCACGACGTGCACGACTGGTGGCACGGCAAGGAAAGGACGGTTGGGGAGGGCTATGCGACCCACCTGATCAACCGCCATGCCCTCGACTTCGTGCAGCGCCACGGAAAGGGCGAGGCGCCCTTCTGTCTCTACGTGGCGCATCTCGCGATCCACAATCCGATCCAGGTGCCCGGTGATCCGGTGCGGAGAACGGAAGAGCAATGGACGAGATGGGACTGGCGGGAGAAATCGGAGGAGGAACGCATCGAAAAGCTGAAAGGCATGACGCTTCCCATCGACGAGGGCGTGGGGCAACTCCGGCGGGCCCTCGAAGAACTCGGTATCGCGGAAAACACCTTCGTGCTCTTCTTTTCCGACAACGGACCCGCCCGCGAGCTTCCCAGCGCCGATCCGGCACTTCGGGGAACGAAGGCTTCGGTCTACGAGGGAGGCCACCGCGTTCCGGCGATCGCCTGGTGGCCGGGGGCGATCGAGGCGGGCTCCGTGTCCGACGAGACCCTCATCAGCATCGACGTGATGCCCACCCTGCTCGCTTTCGCCGGTATCGAACCGCCCGCGAAGCGTCCCCTCGACGGCGTCGATCTCTCGCCCGTCCTGCTGAGGAAGGGATCACTCCCCGAGCGTCCGCTCTTCTGGGCATCGATGGGGAACAACGGCCAGCGGTCCGAGGCGATGCGCGAAGGAAACTGGAAGCTCGTCGTACACCATCCCAAGGCGAAACCGGGGACCTTCGAGAACGAACGGATCGAGCTCTACGACCTCGCCCGGGATCCCGGCGAAACGACGGATCTGAGTGCGTCCGAACCCGGGCGGACCGCCCGCATGCTGCGCGAGCTGAAGGCCTGGTATGCGGAGACGCAGGAAACCGCCACGCCGCAGCCAGGCGGATGGCTGGCGAGTGACGGATGATCCTCGGTAGTTTCGCGTCAACGTAGGGCCGCCGGCCTCCGCCTTCCGCGCTCGCGTACTTTCGCCCGGTACTCCGGTCCGGTAACGTGACTTCGTGCGTGTTCCGACCTCCATTCTCCTGCTTTCGCTTTCGATCGCACCGGCTCTCCCTGCCGGCCCGGTGGATTTCAACCGGGATATCCGGCCGATTCTCTCGGACAAGTGCTTCATGTGCCATGGTCCGGACGAGGCGACTCTCGAAGCGGGCCTGAGGCTGGACATCCGGGAATCGGCAATCGACTCGGGCGCCATCGTGCCGGGCGATCCCGGCGCCAGCGAACTGATTCACCGCATCACGACGACGGATCGTTCCGACGTGATGCCTCCCCCCAAGGTGAAGAAGCTGGTTTCGGAGAAGGAAATCGCGCTGCTCACGCAGTGGATCGAAGAGGGCGCCGCCTACGAGGGGCACTGGGCCTTCCAACCCATCGGCAATCCGGAGCCTCCTTCGGTCGCGGACGAGGCCTGGATCACGAATGGAATCGATCGTTTCGTGCTCGCCGAGCTCGAATGGCGGGGGATCGCCCCGTCCCCGGAAAGCGATCCGCACACCCTGGCGCGCCGGCTGTCGCTGGACCTCGTCGGACTGCTGCCCGATGCGGAGCGAGTCGAAGCATTCGTGGCCTCCCACGACGAAGACCCCGATGCGGCCCTCGCCACGTATGTCGACGAACTGCTCTCCAGCCCCCACCACGGCGAACGCTGGGGGCGCCACTGGCTCGACCAGGCCCGCTACGCCGACTCGAACGGCTACACCATCGACGGCGAACGCACGATGTGGCCCTACCGCGACTGGGTCATACGCGCCATCAACGACGATCTGCCCTTCGACCGGTTCACGATCGAGCAACTCGCGGGCGACCTTCTCGAGAACCCAACCAAGGCGCAGCTGGTCGCCTCGGGCTTTCACCGCAACACCCTGATCAACCAGGAGGGCGGGACCGACGACGAGCAGTTCCGCAACGAGGAAGTGGTGGATCGCGTCAACACCACGGGGGCCGTCTGGCTCGGGCTCACTCTCGGCTGCGCGCAATGCCACACCCACAAATACGATCCGATCACCCAACAGGAATACTTCGAACTCTTCGCCTTTTTCAACCAGGGGACCGACGTGAACAACACGGGGGCCACGGTCGATGTCTCGGAAGGCGAACTCTTCCTGCGCCATCCCGATCCCGGCAAACTCGCCGCTCTCGAGGAGGCGCGCCGGCATGTGAAATCGCTCGAGGCATCGAAGAAGAAGAGGCAGGCGGAGTGGGAACGGGCAACCCTTGCCAATCTCGACGCAGGAGAGGCTGAAGGCGCCCGTTGGACCGCGGTTCGCCCGCTCGAGGCTTCGGCGAGGAAAGCCGCGATCACCCGTCTACCCGATCATTCCCTGCTCGCGGGGCCGGGGGAGGCGAGGGAGGCCTACACGGTGGTCCTGCCCGCGCCCGAGCGGGACGTCGCGGCAGTCCGCCTGCGCCTGATCCCACACGAGTCGCTCCCGCAGAACGGTCCCGGCCGCGCCGGCAACGGCAACATCGTCCTCACGCGGGTCGAGTTTCGGCAGGGGGGCAGGGCAATCCCGGTCGCCCGCGCCCAGGAGGATCACGCGCAACCCGGCTTCTCCGCCTCGTTCACGATCGACGGGAACCCGGATACCGGCTGGGCGATCAATGTCGGCAAGGGCAGTCAGCCCGGAGCGAAGATGAACGCGCCCCACGAGGCCCACTTCGTCTTCGCGCGTCCCGCGTCGTCCCAGGGCGGCCCGGTCACGGTGATCCTCCACCACGAGAAGAACGACAACTACAACATCGGGCGCTTCGCCCTCGACACCTCCCCCACCCCACCCCGTCCCCTCGGTGAGAACCGGCTCCTCACCATTCTGGGGAAGCCTGCGGCGGACCGGGAGAAAGCGGACGCGGATTTCGTCGCCCGCGAATTTGCCCGCCTCGACTCGAAACTCATCGACGCGAAGCGCGCGATCGAGGAGGCCAAGGAGGCACTCGGACTCGGGCGCACCGTTCGGACCATGGTGATGCGGGATCTCGAGGACAACCGCCGCGACACCTTCCTCCATGTGCGGGGCGATTTCCTGCGGCACGACACCGAACTGGGTGAACTGCATCCCGGCACTCCCTCCGTCTTCCCCGCGATGCCGGAGACGGACGCACCGGAACGACGCAACCGCCTCGATCTCGCCCGGTGGCTGATGCGTCCCGACCACCCTCTCACGGCGCGTGTCACCGTGAATCGCGCCTGGATGCGCTACTTCGGCCGGGGGCTCGTCGAAACGGAAAACGACTTCGGCACCCAGGGCGCCTACCCGAGTCACCCGGAATTGCTCGACTGGCTCGCGTCCCGGTTCGTCGAGAGTGGCTGGTCGATGAAAGCCCTGCACCGGCTCATTGCGACCTCGTCCACCTATCGCCAGGCCTCCCACGTGCGCCGCGATCTCGAAACGATCGATCCGCTCAACCACCTTCTCGCCCGCCAGACGCGTCTACGGGTCGACGCCGAAATCGTGCGCGACGCCGCCCTGAGTGCGAGCGGTCTTCTCGCCGATTCCATCGGTGGACCCGGCGTGACGCCTCCGCAGCCGGACGGAGTCTATGCCTTCACCCAGCGCAAGCAGACCTGGAATGCCGCGGAAGGTCCCGGGCGATACCGGCGAGCTCTCTACGTCAAGTTCATCCGCAGCGCGCCGTATCCCCTGCTCACGACCTTCGACTCGCCCGACTTCCAGGCCGTCTGCACCGCCCGCGAGAGGTCCAACACCCCCCTGCAGTCTCTCACCCTCGCCAACGACGCCGCGCTCTTCGAACTGGCGCAGGGTCTTGCGTCCCGTCTCATGAGAGAGGTGGACGGGACCGACAGCGCCGCCAATCGCGAGAGAATCCGTCGCGCATTCCTGCTCTGTCTCAGCCGCCCCGCGACGGAACCGGAACTCGAGCTGCTGGCCGCCTACCAGGAACGGCAGGCGAACGCCTTCGCTTCCGGCAAGGCCGAGTCGATCGCCCCGGCCGACACCCCGGCCGGTTTTGCCCCGAACGAGGCTGCCTCGTGGACCTCGGTCGCGCGGGCGCTCATGAACACCGACGAATTCATCACCCGGGAATAGCGACGATGACGACAGAAGATTGGATTCGAGAGGGAACCCGCCGGCACTTTTTCGAACGCTGCGGCGTCGGCCTCGGCTCGATCGCGCTGGGAAACCTCCTGGCCGGCGAGCGCGCATTCGATCCGATGGCCCCGAGACCCGGACACTCACCCGCACGAGCGAAGAACGTGATCTTCCTCTTCATGGCGGGCGGGCCGAGCCATCTCGAATTGTTCGAGCCCAAACCGGTCCTGCAGGAGTACCACGACCGTCTTCCGCCCGAGTCGCTCGTGAAGGGCAAGCGCTTCGCCTTTCTCGGCGAGGGTGCCAAGCTGCTCGGCACGGAACGCTCCTTCGCCGAGTATGGCGCCTGCCGCATGCCCCTGAGCGAGCTCCTACCGCACCATCGCGAGATCGTCGACGAGGTCTGCTGGCTGCGTGGCATGAAGACCGAGGTGTTCAATCACGGACCCGCCAAGCTGTTCATGAACACCGGCTTCCAGGTGCCGGGACGACCCAGCATGGGATCATGGATCACCTACGGTCTCGGTTCGGAATCACGCGACCTGCCTGGATTCGTCGTGCTCCAATCGGGGCCACGCGGACCACGGGCCGGCAACGCGCTCTGGTCGGCCGGCTTTCTCCCCTCCAGCTACCAGGGCGTGCCTTTCCGCGGGACGGGCGATCCCATTCTCAACCTCACCAGTCCGGCGGGAATCGACGACCAGCGCCAGCGCGATTTCGTCGACGTGGTCGGCGCCCTGAACCGCAAGCGACTCGACGTGACCGGCGACCCCGAGATCGCCACGCGAATCAACGCCTACGAGATGGCCTACCGGATGCAGACGAGCGCGCCCGAACTGATGGACATCGGCAGCGAGTCGAAAGCCACCCTCGAACGGTATGGAGCCGAGCCGGGCGGGAATTCCTTCGCCAACAACTGCCTCCTCGCCAGGCGACTCGTGGAACGAGGCGTGCGCTTCGTTCAACTCTATCACACCGACTGGGATCACCACGGCGGCCCCGGACAGACACTCGGCACGGATCTGGAGAAAGTCTGCGCGGAAGTCGATCGCGGCTCCGTCGCGCTGGTCAAGGACCTGAAGGAACGGGGTCTCCTCGACGAGACGATCGTGATCTGGGGCGGAGAATTCGGACGCACCCCGATGGGGGAAACGCGCAACGGCAAGATCGGGGGACGCGACCATCACATCGACGCATTCACCATGTGGGTCGCCGGGGGAGGATTCCGCCCTGGAATGACCTGGGGCAAAACCGACGATTTCGGATACGAGGTCGTCGACGAGCGTGTCCACGTCCACGACCTGCACGCCACGATCCTGCACCAGCTCGGATTCGACCACGAGCGGCTCACCTACCGCTTCCAGGGGCGGGATTTCCGGCTCACCGATGTGCATGGGCACGTGGTGCGGGACGTGCTGACGTAGGGAGGGACCGGAATCGCAGCCGTGTAGCCGCGGCTACGGGGCCGGGAATCGAGGGCGTCCGTGTGGCGCTCCGGGCGTGGCCGCCTCGGTGACGAGGTGGCCGGGTGGGCGCGGGCTACAGCTGCCCGAGGGCGTCGAGGGTGGTGAGGATGCCGGCGATCTGGGTGGCGCGGCGCGAGGAGCGGCGGCCGAAGGCGGCGGAGAGGGCGCCGGGATCGGGACCGAGGGCGGGCAGGAGCTTCTGCACCGCGGCGACCTGCTCGGGCAGGCTGTCGGGCCAGGCGAGCTTCTCGACCTGGGCCGCGGGACGGGCCGCGGCCTTCTCGGCCTCTAGCTCGATCTCGGTCTGCCGCGCGGCGGGCACGCCGGTCTCGCCGGGGGCCTGGAAATCGGGACGCAGCCAGCGGACGAGCCCGCGTTTCTCCTCCTCGGCGCGCTCGTGGTTGAGGGCGACGAGCCGCTCGAGCAGCTCGGCCTCGGCCTCCTCGCGCGCGGGCGAGCCGGGCGCGGACGACGCGAAGCGCTCCCCGAGATCGTCCCACCCGTAGGCGTGGAAGACGGCGGCGTCGAGTTCGTCGTGGATCTGCCGCAGCACGGAGACGAGGCCGTCGTCGTGGATCCGGCGTTCCTTCTCGGTGAGGACGCCGGATTCGGTAGGGCCGGACGTCCCGGCCGGCCGTGTCGCGGGAGGAGCGCCGGCGCACGGGCCCGGGTCCGCCCCGGGTGCGGTTTCCGCGGTGGCGGAGCCGGGAGGGCCGTTCGGCGGACGGCCGGGACGTCCGTCCCTACCCTCGGCGGCGCGGAGCTTTTCGAGGACGTTGTAGATCCCCGTCAGGGTGAGGCCGGGGTGGAGCTCCTGCTGCCGCTTCCGGTGCGCGTCGAGCTTCTCGCCGAGGTCGCGGATGCGTTGTTTCGTTTCCTCGTCGGGGTCGGGGAAGGGGAATTTTCCGAAGCAATCGGAATGATTGTAGTTCAAATCATTTCCCACACCCATCCTGACTCCTACTCGTTCTGACCATAATTCATGGATGAGCGACGAAAGAGTTCCTAGGTGAAAGGAATCAGACAAACCAATCGCAACGATTTTCGCATCGGGGAGAATGTTCCCGTCAATGAACGAAAAGATCCGATGTTTTGCTGTTCTGCAGGTTGCTATGTATCGAGGAAGCTTTTCAAGGCAGTTTCGAAGAATCTGGTTTGTACGTCCAAAAAGCCACCACTTCGTCCGCCTTTGTTTGTCTTTCATTTGAAGTCGATTCGGACGAACCAAGGTGAAAATCCGCTGATAAGTTGCCGGGAAATCCTTTAACTCATCCTCTGTCATTCCATTGAGATCAATGATCTCAAGTTTGCGTGAAGTTCGAACGAGATCGCTCCCGTTCATATATGGCCGAACAAATTTCTTGGCGTCAGGCTCATCTCTAAGGAGGCGTTCCTTCTCATCACGAGTCAGAAGAAATCCTTCCCCTAAGACAATCACTCCCTGTCCGCTGAGCAGGCTATTGGAGTCTAAGGGCTCCAAGTCTGACAAGCGAGCGCCTTCACTAAGGCTTGGAAGGATTTCCGCAGGCTTCTTTGTAAATTCAACATCGTGCTCGCCATCATCAATCTCAGTTTCCAGTGTGACCCTTGCCAGAGTTCCAGTTTTCCTGCCGCTTGCTGCTACGGTCATTGCTATTCTGACTGCTGCACCATCGGTTGAATCCACCCAAGGGTGATCAGGAATTGCGAATGATATGTGAACAGCGTTTTTGGTCGAATTGAGATAATGTTCCAACACCCTTCGATTGAATGATTGGTGAATTGAATTCGTGGTGATTAAACCGAAGCGCCGAATTTCCCCGTTTTGAAGTAGGTCTGCACAGGTTTGCCACCAAAACATCACAAAATCCCACCCATTAGGTTTTTGTTTTTTGAACGCTTGCCGTAGTGCCTCGACATAGCCATCGCCGAGACTAAATCTCATTCGTTTGTTCCCGATAAACGGCGGATTCCCCACCACGAAATCCGCCTCGGGCCACTCGGGCCGCCTCGGATTCACGTAATCGTACACCACCTTCCGCGCGCTCTCGTCGGGCACCTCGTTGCCGGTCACGGGGTGGGGCCTGGTGGTCTGCCCGTCCCAGATCGTGATCACGTTTCCGTCCTCGTCGCGGCGCGGGATCTTCTCGTCGTAGGCGAGCACGGCGTCGCGGTTCTCGATCGTCTCCTCGTCCTGGAGGAGGGGCCGGTCGTTCGTGTCGGCCGCGCCGGTGGCCCGGTAGTGCCACTGGAAGTAGCCGATCCAGAGCACGAGCTGGGCGATGCGGGCGGCCGAGGGGCTGATCTCGAGGCCGAGAAACTGCGAGGGGCGCACCTTGAAGCTGTCCATCTCGAGGGTGCGGTCGCCGCCGATCGATTCGAGGAAGTCGAGCACCTCGGCCTCGAGCCGCTTGAGGTGCTCGAGGGTCACGTAGAGGAAGTTGCCCGAGCCGCAGGCGGGGTCGAGCACCCGCACGCGGCAGAGCCGGTGGTGCCAGGCCTCGACTTCGGCGCGGGCCTTCTTCTCCTGCCCCTGGTCGAGGAGCTGGACCGCGGCGGCCTTGACCGCCTGCCACTCCTCGCGCAGCGGCTCCATCACGGTGGGCTCGATGAGCCGCTCGACGTAGGAGCGCGGGGTGTAGTGGGCCCCGAGCTTGTGGCGCTCGCGCGGGTCGAGGGCGCGCTCCAGCAGGGTGCCGAAGATGGCGGGATCGACCTCGGTCCAGTCGCTCTCGGCGGCGTGGACGAGCAGCGCGATCTGCTCACCGGAAAGCGGCAGGGCGGTGGGATTCTCGAAGAGCCCGCCGTTGAAGTGGGCGACCTTCTGCAGGAGCACGGCGGAGAACTCGGCGCCGCGGGCCATGTCGTTCCAGAGCCCCTCGATCATCACGGGGAATCCCTGGGGCGCGTCGCCGATCTTGCGGAGGAGCTCGAGGAAGCCGTGCTCGGGGAGCAGCCCGATATCCTCGGCGAACATGGTGAAGAGGCAGCGCTGGAGGAAGAGCGCCACGCTCTCGGGATCGTGTCCCGCGGCTTCGAGCGAGCGGGCGAGCGCGGCGAGGCGGCCGGCGATGTCGCGGGTGACGCGCGCGACCCGGCGCGAGGGGTCGAGCGACATCGGATCGGTCCAGATCGTGCGGAGCAGTTCGCGTTTCTCCGGGTCGCGCAGGTCCTCGAGGTGGATGCGGTGGTTCCGCGGGTCGGGGAAGCGCTGGTAGCGGCCGCCCGACCGGGTGAACTCGGCGTAGAGTTCGAAGACGTGGCCGACGTCGCAGACGACGAGGAAAGGCGGGCGTCCCTCGCTCGCGGGCAGGTCGCGGATGTAGCCCGAGGCCTGGTTGTAGGCCTTTTCCATCGCCTTGTCGTAGCCGGCGGTGCCGCGGCGGCCGTGGCCGGTCGAGACGACAGGGTGCGATGCGGGAGGCAGGAGGGTTTCCCCCGCGCCCGACCCTGTCGGGTCCGCGGCCGCACCCTGTTTCGTCTCGAGGACGAAGCACCCGGCGCGGTAGAGGTCGAGGAAGACGGTCGAGGTCGCGCCGTCGGGGCGGGTGCGCGTCACGGAGCGTTCGAATACGTAGGCGTTCTCGGCGTTCTCCGGCCGGGCCGGGTCGGGGCGCGGCGCGCCCAGCAGGTCGCAGAGCTCGGCGAGGAAGAGCTGGTAGTTGGCGCGCTCGTGGCCGCCCGACTCGCGCCACCGGGCGATGAAGGCGTCGGCGTCGGGGGCGGCGCCGGCATCGGAGGCTTCGGAGGCGGGGGCGCCGGGTTCGGGGCCGGAAGGGGCGGGCGGATCGGTCGGGGCCATCGGTGCGGTGACGATGAACCGAAATCGCGCGCCGGGCAAGCCGGCGCCCGGTGGGGTCGGACTGTGGCGGGGGGAGAGACGTGAGGGCGTAGCCGCCTCGGTCACGAGGTGGCCGGGTGGGCGCGAGCCGTGCGGGCCACGGCGTCACAGCCGCGGCTACGGGCGCCCCGCCCGCTTTCACGGTCTATCTTTTCGTTTCGCCCCGGCACGTTCCCCGCTACAGTTTCGTCACACCGATCATGAACGACGAAGACCTTGCCCCGGCGTTAGAGCCCGAAACGGATCCGGAATTCGAAACCGAGAAGGAAATGGCGGAAAAACTGAAGACCGCCAACGACACGATCGGGGCTGAGTTGGGCAAGGTGATCATCGGGCAGCAGGAGGTGGTCGAGCAGATGCTGATCGCCCTCCTCGCCGGCGGACACTGTCTCATCACGGGAGCGCCCGGGTTGGCGAAGACGCTCCTCGTCAGCACGCTCGCCAAGGTATTCGATCTCACCTTCCACCGCATCCAGTTCACTCCCGATCTGATGCCGTCCGATATCACCGGCACCGAGATCCTCGAAGAGACGCCGGGCGGCCAGCGAGAGCTCGTCTTCAGCAAGGGACCCGTTTTCGCCAACATCATCCTCGCCGACGAAATCAACCGGACCCCGCCAAAGACACAGGCCGCACTGCTCGAGGCGATGCAGGAAAAGCAGGTGTCGGTGGCGGGCCAGAGTCTCGCACTGGACAAGCCGTTCTTCGTGCTCGCGACCCAGAACCCGATCGAAATGGAGGGCACCTATCCACTGCCCGAGGCGCAACTCGACCGCTTCATGTTCAACATCGTGATCGACTACCTGACGGAGGACGAGGAGGTCGCGGTGGTCACCCAGACGACCGGGGGCGGTGCCGAAGAGGTGCAGTCGCTCTTCAGCGGGGCGGATCTGCTCACGTGTCACGATGTCGTGCGCCGGGTCCCGATCGCAGAAGAGGTGGTTCGCTACGCGGTGAAACTCGCGGCAGCCTCGCGCCCGGGGAAGGAGAATCCGAGCGACTATGTCAACGAATGGGTGAACTGGGGTGCCGGAACGCGGGCGAGTCAGTTCCTCGTGCTCGGAGGCAAGACCCGGGCCCTGCTCGAGGGGCGCGCGCATGTCACCTTCGACGACATCCGTGCGATGGCGGCACCCGTCCTTCGCCACCGAATCCTCGTCAACTACCGGGCCGAGGCAGAAGGGATCCGGGTGGAGGACGTGGTGAACAAGCTCATCGAGATCACTCCGGACCGGTGACCGGTTGACCCGCGAGGGTTTTTTCCGCGCGACCGCACTCCTCCGCCAGTCGATCGAGATTCGATTCTTCCCCCATGCCCGCCGCCGCCAACTGGATCGATCCCGCCGCGCTCATGCGGGTGAAGTCGCTCGAGCTGCGCGCCCGCATGGTGATGGAGGGATTTCTCAAGGGTCTCCACAAGTCCCCGCTCCACGGGTTCTCGGTCGAATTCAGCGAATATCGTCCCTACGTGAAGGGGGACGACCCGCGATTTCTCGACTGGAAGGTGATGGCGCGCACCGACCGGGCCTACCTCAAGAAGTTCGAGGACGAGACCAACCTCCGTGCTCACTTCGTGCTCGATCGCAGCCGGTCGATGATCTACGGCTCCGGCGAGTATTCGAAGGCCGACTACAGCGGCACCTTCGCGGGCACCCTCGCCTACTTCCTGATGGGCCAGGGTGACGCGGTCGGGCTGACCACGTTCGACGAGAAGGTGGATCAGCACATTCCCGCCCGGAACCGGCCCGGTCACCTGCGGCGGCTCATGTTGCAACTGGAGAGGGCGCCCTCCGGTCACGGCACCGATCTCGGAGCCTCACTCAAGGGAGTTCACGAGATCATTCGCAAGCGCGGGCTCATCATCCTGATGTCGGACCTTCTCGCGCCGGTGGAGACACTCGAAAAGCAGATCGGCTACCTGGCGGCAGCCGGCCACGATCTCGCCGTGTTCCAGTTTCTCGACCCTCGTGAGCTCGATTTCGCCTTCGATCGGGCCACCCACTTTCGGGACACCGAAACGGGACGCGATCTCTTCGTCGACCCCGGCGCCGCACGGGACGGCTACCTGCGCCGCCTGCAGGCCCACCTCGATGCCGTGAGGACGCTCTGCAGGAGCCACGGTGCGGACTACGACCTCGTGTCGACCGGGGAGCCGCTCGAGATGGCGATGTTCCGGTTTGTTCAGCAGCGTTGCCGTTGAATGCCGGGGGACGGAGACAAATCCGGCCGCCCCAGGTGACAGAATTGACGAACGATCCCCCCAAATCTTCCCTTGTGAAGAACCGCGAGCCGTGTAGGGAAAGGGCCGAACGCCCCGCCCCTGTTTCATCATGAGAGTGAAAGCATTCCCCGCCCTGGTTCCCGCTCCCGGCAAGGCCGAAGCGATTGCATCGGTTCCCTACGACGTGGTCAACACGGAGGAAGCCCGCGCCCTTGCCGCAGGCAACCCACACAGTTTCCTGCACGTGGTGCGGGCGGAGATCGACTTTCCCGAAGGTGCCGATCCCTACGCAGACGCGGTCTACGAGAAGGCGAAGGACAATCTCCAGTCGCTGCAGAACGAGGGTCTCCTGGTGCGGGAACCGGAAGACTGCATCTACCTCTACCGCCAGATCATGGGCGAACACGAGCAGACCGGGATCACCCTGGCCTGCCACATCGAGGACTACGAGAACGACATCATCCGCAAGCACGAGAAGACCCGTCCGGTGAAGGAGAACGACCGGACCAGGCTCACCGACACCCTCAGCGCGAACACCGGACCGGTCTTCCTCACCTACAAGGATGTCGAGGCGATCGATTCGTTCGTCGACGGATGGAAGGCGGAGAATGAGCCCACCGTGGACTTCGTCGATGACGTCGGAGTCACCCACACCGTCTGGAGGGTTCCCCTCTCGGAAGCGGGCGACGTCCTGGACGCCTTCGCCGCTGTTTCGCTCGGATACGTGGCCGATGGACACCACCGCAGCGCGAGCGCCGCGCGAGTCGGACGCGAGCGGCGGGAAGCGAACCCCAGTCACGACGGCACCGAGAACTACAACTGGTTCCTCGCCGTTCTCTTTCCCGCCAGTCAACTCGACATTCTCGCCTACAACCGGGTCGTGAGGGACCTCAACGGACTGAGCGCCGACGGTTTTCTCAATCAGATCCGGCAGGAGTTCCGGTTGGACTCCAACGGCGCGCGGGTTCCCGACACCCCCGAGAGCCTGTGCCTCTACGCCGGGGGCGAATGGCATACCATCACCTGGGCGGTGGATCCCGCCGCCAGCCCGGTGGACCGTCTCGACGTCGCCGTGCTGCAGGATCGAATCCTCTCCCCCATCCTGGGAATCGGAGATCCCCGCACCGACGACCGGATCGATTTTGTCGGGGGAATCCGGGGAACGGATGAACTGGAAAAGCGGGTCGACAGCGGCGACTGGGCGGTCGCGTTTTCGATGTATCCGACAACGGTGCAGCAGCTCATCGACATCGCCGACGCCGGGCAGATCATGCCCCCGAAATCGACCTGGTTCGAGCCGAAGCTGCGTTCGGGTCTCTTCGTCTATACCCTGGACTGAGGGAGCGGCGGGAAGCCTCCCCCTCACATGCCGGGAAATTTCGGATCATCGCCCTGGTCGCTCGACTCCTCCATTTTCTGGAGCACGATCGACATATCCTCGACCGCTTCCCAGACCTCGGTAGCGACATAGATCGGGGCCTTGGCCTGGATCGCGAGAGCGATGCTGTCGCTGGGCCGCGCATCGATCTCCACGATCTTCCGCTCGAAGATTTCGTTTTCCGCCTCGATGATCAGGCGGGCGAAGTAGACGGTTTCGGAGAAATCGTTGATCACGACTCGATCGACCTTCGCCCCCAGGGTGGTGAGTACATCCGCGAAAAGGTCGTGGGTCTGGGGGCGGGGCTTCGGGGTGTCATGCATGAACATGTTGATCGCCGAACCCACCGCGTGATCGACGTAGATCACGAACACCTTCTCTTCGTTCCCCAGGAAAACCGCAGAACCGGCACTGGTGGCGAGGACATTCTTGACTTCTACGGGTACGACTGATTTTTCCATCTCGCCTCCGGGAATTCGCCGCGATCCGCGAACTCCCTGTAGAAGTATCGGAAAGATCCCGTGAATTCGCAAACGGCTAACCGGGATTTTTCCGGCTTGCGGCCTCGCGGTGCTCGGCGGCGACTCGCACATACTTGGCGGCCCAGCCCGGGAGGGCGTCCTGTTCCTCTGCCGTAAGAGACCGAACCACCCGGGCGGGCGTCCCCACGACGAGGGATCCCGGTGGGATGCGCGCTCCCTTCGTGACGAGAGCCCCGGCCGCGACGATGCTCCGCGATCCGATCACGGCTCCGTCCATGACCGTCGCCCCCATTCCAACCAGGACCTCGTCCTCCACCTCGCAGGCATGGAGCAGGGCCCGGTGCCCGACGGTGACCCGGTCTCCGACAACCGTTCCGCGGTCACTGGCCAGGTGGATGATCGTTCCGTCCTGGATATTCGTTTCCGCGCCGATCCGGATCGACTCGATGTCGGCTCGTAGGGCGCAGTGATACCAGACACTCGACCGTTCGCCGATCCGCACGTCACCCACCAGTATGGCACCGGGGGCGATCCAGGCCGAGTCCGGGACCTCCGGCTCGTGGTGCAAATGGGTGCAGATCCGGTCACTCATGCGGGACACTACATCGTGAAACAGGCCGATTGCGATCTCTCAGGCATGAGAAATTCTCGAAAAATTAAACTTGCCAAACATTTCATTTCTCCGTAAGGAATCGAGGAGCGTCCGGCTCGATCCCGAATCGCAGCGAGGCTTCCCGGCTTCGGACCGCGCTCGGAAACGGCTTTACAGAACCTCGGACACCAACCAAATACTATTGAGATGAACAAGGGAGAACTGATTGAAGCAGTCCAGAAAGAGCTCGGCGACGACGCTACCAAGAAGCAGGCCGAAGATGCACTGTCCGCCGTCCTCGACGCCATCGCCAAGGGCGTCAAGAAGGACCAGACGGTTCAGATTATCGGCTTCGGCACCTTCGAGGTGCGCAAGCGTGCCGCCCGGAAGGGACGCAACCCGAAGACCGGTGAGCCGATGAAGATCAAGGCATCGAAGACGGTCGCATTCAAGCCCTCGACGGCGCTGAAGAATTCCGTGTGAGCTGGCCTCGCACTCCGATCGATTTCCAATCCGGGAAAAGGGGCGCGGCGGGAGACTGCCGCGCTCTTTTCGTGTCCCCTACCCTTTCACCCGTGTGTCGTCATCGCTGGCCCATTCGGGCCTGGCCTCGCACTCCGACCGCCAACCGGGGAAGTTCCACCGGTTTGGAAAGCCGGCGCAGTGATTCGGCTTGACCTCCTGGATCCGGCAATCGATGCCATCGAGGAAGACGCATTTGCCGTCCTGCTCCTCGATCAGGGTGAGCCCTCTGCGGCTTCGTCGCAAGGTCGTGAACCGCGCGATGAAAGCGTCCGCCGTCACTCCGAGAAAGTCGGCGATCGTGTCGATCTCTTCCCCGGTCACCGGCACCTCTCCCGGCCAGCGACAGCAGTTCGTGCATCGCTGACAGCGGTAGAAGGCGCCTTCCTCCATGTCGAAGAGTCCCATGGGGGGCAGTCTAACGAAACACCTCCCCCCATCCAAGGGATTTCCCAAAGCCGGGTTTTTTCCTTCCCGGTCTCCTGTCGATGTGGAGAATCGGGCAAGCACCGTTTGGAAATGCGCCCGTCATCGTGTAAGCTTATAGTTTCCGTAAAGGCCGCTGCCGCGCACGTAGAGTCGCGGAAACCGCTTTGCACCTTTCCTGATCCATGATTGGCAAGATTCTCGGAGCGTTTTCCAACGATATCGGCATCGATCTCGGCACGGCCAACACGCTCGTCCATGTCAAGGAGCACGGCATCGTCCTCCGCGAGCCCTCGGTGGTGGCGGTGAAATCTGGAACGAATATGGTCCTCGCTGTTGGGGACGACGCGAAACGGATGCTCGGTCGCACACCGGGCAACATCGTCGCGATCCGCCCGCTCAAGGACGGGGTCATCGCCGATTACGAGGTCACCGAGGCCATGCTGCGTCACTTCGTGCGAAAGGTGCACCGCCGCCGGGCCTTCGTCCGGCCGCGTATCGTGATTGCCGTTCCATCAGGAATTACCGAGGTCGAGAAGCGCGCGGTCAAGGAGTCGGCGGTCGCCGCCGGCGCCCGCGAGGTCCACCTGATCGAGGAACCGATGGCCGCGGCGATCGGTGTGGGCCTGCCTGTGCAGGAGGCTGCTGCCAACATGATCGTGGACGTGGGTGGAGGAACGACCGAGGTCGCGATCATCGCGCTCTCGGGAATCGTCTACAGCCGGAGCGTCCGAGTGGCCGGCGACGAACTCGACGAGGCGATCATCCAATACCTGAAGCGCGCCTACAATCTCATGATCGGTGAGCGAACGGCCGAGGAGATCAAGATCCGGATGGGGTCGGCCTATCCACAGAAACGGGAGTCCTCGGTCGAGGTGAAGGGGAGGGACCTGGTCGCGGGATTGCCCAAGACCATCACCGTCACCTCGTCGGAGATACGCGAGTGTATGCTTGATCCGCTGAATATCATCGTCGAGTCGGTCCGGGTGACGCTCGAGCGATGCCCGCCCGAACTCTCTGCCGATCTCGTCGACCGCGGGGTCGTGCTCGCCGGAGGAGGCGCCCTGCTCCGCGGTCTCGATCAACTCCTTACCGAGGAGACCGGCCTCCCCGTCCACGTCGCGGACGATCCCCTGAGCGCCGTCGCCGAGGGAACCGGGAAGGTCCTGGATGAACTCGACTTTCTGAAGCGGGTCTCCCAGCCTGGACGATGACACCCCGTCCCGCCGATGAGTCGCCTGAACATTCTCTTTCTGGCCGTTTTCGTTGCCGTTTTCGTGGGTGTCACCCTCTTCCAGCCCGATGCGGTTCAACGGATTCAACGAGGTGCCATGCGGGTCTTCTCTCCCTTCATGAGGGCCTCGACAGGGCTCGATTCCACCTTCGGCGAAATCGGTGGTGATTCCCTCACCCCGGTGGAGTTGCGCGCCCGCCTCGACCAGGTGATGCGGGAGCGAGACCGTCTTCGGCTCGAGGTCCTGCAACTTGACGAGTTGATGATCGAGAACCGCGACCTGCGCCGGGCCCTCCAGTATGTCGACCGTTCCACCCTGTCTCTCGTTCCCTGCCGGATCATCAGTCGCAAGCCCGCCAACTGGTACAACACGGTCGTGATCAACAAAGGGGCCCGGGACGGCATCCAGGTCGACAACCCCGTCGTGGTCCCGGTGGGCGAGCAAGCCGCCCTCGTCGGCAAGATCTCCGAGGTCCGCGCGGACAACACCTCCGTCGTGCTCCTCCTGACGGATGAAATCTGCCAGGTCTCCGCCAAACTCGAGGGCACCCGTGAGCAGGGCATCGTGAGCGGCGAACGGGGCATGCTCCGCGGCATGCCGAATCTTCGGCTTCGTTACCTCTCGAAAGAGGCCGAGGCCGATCCGGGGACGGTCGTGATCACCTCGGGAACAGGAGAATTGTTTCCGCCCAATCTGCTTCTCGGCGAGGTGGTCGAGGTCGAGACGGGCGCGATTGACGCCGAAGCCACCATTCGGCCGGTCGTCGACTTCGACGAGCTCAGCGATGTTTTCGTCATTCTTCCCCGGGCGATGGACGCCACCGGTCCGGGGACCGATACCTCACCGCAAGACCCGGATGGCGCGGATGGCGCGGTTCAGCCGGCGGGAGCTCCCGGGGACCGGGGTGAAGAACCATGATCTTCTACCTCTTCGTTTTCCTGGCGATTTCCCTGTCGTTCTTCGTGCAGGAATTCGTCCCCTACTTCGAGTGGGCCTTCTTCTCGAGGCTGTTGATCGTTCACACCGTCTTCTATTGCTCCGCCGTCTCGGTGCAGTTCCCGGTGATGCTCCTTTTCGCGGTCTATGCGGGATTCATCTGGGACGCCCGCTACCACGTCCCGGTCTACACCGAAACCACTCTCTCCGGCCCGGTCCAGGCCGAATTGCCGTTTGGCCTGTCGATTCTGATCTTCGGCCTGATGGGGTCTTTCATCCAGGGCGTGCGCCCGCTCTTCCGGCGCGGTCGCTGGGAGATGCCGGTATTTCTGGTCGGTCTCTGCACCGCATTGGGCCTGATCCTGGAGTATCTCCTGATCTGTTTCCACCGGGGCGGACTCGAGTTTCCTCCCGAACTCTGGTGGAAATTGTTCATGACGGCCCTTTTTTCTTCTCTCGTGTCGCCCTTTCTTCTGTTATTGTTCAGCAGGTTGGCGGATCGGGTCGGATTCAAGATCCGGATGGATGGCATCACGAGACGCTACCAGTACGATGGTGACGCATTTTAGGATCAGGCTCTATCTCCTCGCACTCCTGGTGATGGGGGGATTCGCGGTGCTGACCATTCGCCTCTACAGCATCCAGGTCGACGAGAGCGACTACTACGCGGCCCGGGTACCGGGGCACAAGTTCGAGTCCGTGCGCATTCCCGGAATCCGGGGAGAGATCAAGGATCGCAACGGGATCGTGTTGGTCGACAGCACGCCGAACTACGAACTGCGGTTCGACCTCCGGGCCATCGTCGAGACCTACAAGAAATCGCACGACGAGTTGCCTCGCGTTCCCTGGGTGCGTTTCGATCGCTACGGCCAGCGCGAGGAGAAGACCGAGGTCGATATCGTTCGCATCGTCGAGGAGACCGTCTTTCCCGATCTCCAGGACCTCGGACTCCTCGCCGACTATTCGGCCAACTCGATGCGGGTGCACTACCGGTCCAACCGCGGCCTCGTACCCTTCACCTACCGGCGCGATCTGAGTTTCAAGGAATTCGCGCGCTTCGCGGAGAACAATCTCGGACTTCCCGGCGTGACCGTCACCCGCACCGGCAGGAGGCGCTATCTCTACGATTCGCTCGCGTGCCACACGCTCGGCTACATGAACCTCGCCGATCCGGACCACGTTGAGGCGGATCGAAAGCGAGAGTTCGACTACTACGTCGGCGATGACTACGGCGTTCAGGGAGTGGAGAAGACGATGGGCCGCTTTCTGCAGGGCAAGGCCGGAAAGCTCATCATCGAGAAGGACGAGAAAGGCAAGTTCGTCGGAGAGGTCAGCAGGACCGAGCCGATGCCCGGATCCGATGTCTATCTCACGATCGATGCCCGCGTGCAGTACGCCACCGAAATGAGCCTGCGCAAAATCGGACGCGGAGCGGCGGTGGCGATCGATCCGCGGAATGGTGACATCCTCGCGATCGCTTCCGTCCCGTCCTTCAATCCGAACGTGTTCATTCCCGAGGTGAGCCTGACGGACTGGAAGCGCTACACCGAGGATCCCTTCAGCCCCATGTTCAGCCGGGCGATCAATCCCTACTCACCCGGATCGACCTGCAAGATTCCCATCGCCCTGGCGGGCTGCCTTTCGGATTCCTGGAAGTTCCGCTTTCCCTGCGGAGGAGGAGCGCAGTACGGCAGCAAGTTCATGAAGTGCTGGCACAGCTCGCACGGGAGCGTCGATGTGAGCACCGCGATCAAGGTCAGCTGCAACGGATTCTTCTACCGCTACGCCAATCACACGAACATCCGGAACATCCAGACGATGACCAGCCTGCTCGGGATGGGCCGCATCACCGGCGTGCGGATCACCGGGGAGAAGCCCGGGAATATCCCCAATCCCGAGTGGCTCCGCATGCAGGGTCACCTCTGGAGCGATGCGTTCACCGCCCTTGTCTCGATCGGTCAGGGCGCAACCGAGGCGACGCCACTCCAGATGGCCTCCGTGACCGCGACCGTCGCCAACGGTGGAAAAGTCTACCAGCCGCGCATCATCAAGAAGGTGATCGAACACGATGGCGAGGTGGTGTGGGAGGAGCCGCCGAAGATCCGGCACGACCTCACCAAGGAGGGGATCACCGCGGAACAGGTCGAGATCGTGAAGCGCGGCATGTGGCGCGTCGTCAACGAGGGAGGAGGAACGGCGGGACGGGCCAAGTCCGAAATGACGACGGTTTCGGGCAAGACGGGCACCGCCCAGACCGCCCGGCCGGACCAGCCGACCAACGCCTGGTTCATCTCTTTTGCTCCCTACGAGGAGCCGGAGATCGCGGTGTGCGTCTTCGTGGAGAACGGCAATTCCGGAGGCGGGGTCGCCTCGCCCATCGCCAAGCACATCATCGAGAATTACATCGCGGTGCAGCAAGGCAAGGAACTCACGCTGGCCGCCCTGCCCGAAGCCAAGGGGCACAAGGAACGGATTTTCAACGTGGCCTTCACCAACGAGGAACTGCTCGCCTTCGCCGACGAAGATACCGTCGACGAATCCGCGGTGGACGTGGCGGATTTCGTGCCGCAAAACCTGCAGCAGCGCACCTTTCGCCCCATGGACGGCACCGTGGCCCGCCCGACGATCAAGCACAAAGCCGACTCCCGAGGTCGCGTCGGACGCATGAATGCTCCGCAGAGGCCGAGATTTCAACCCCTAAAGAAGATCTTCCGAAACCGGAACCGTCGTTGACAATCCCCGCAGCGGCTCCCCGTCTTCATCGGAGCCGCCGCTTCCATCTCGCGATCCGGGCCGGAACCTGGCCGGGTCCGCTGCCACTTTTTCATCCAACCCTTTGAATCAGACCTATGCTCAACAAGATCCGAAAATTTTTTGGTCCCAAGAAACTCGCCGAAGGAAACAAGATCGTCATCAACTGTGAACGGCTCGAGACACGGGTCGCGCTGCTCGAGAAGGGTTCGCTCGAGGAATACACGGTCGAGCGAGTACACGACGAGAACATCGTCGGCTCGATCTACAAGGGGGTGATCCGGAACATCGAACCCGGCCTGAACGCGATGTTCGTGGACATCGGCCTCGAGAAGAACGCGTTCCTTCACTTCTGGGATGCCATTCCCGAGGCGCTCGATTCCGGGATGGAAGTGATTCACCGCCAGGGCAAGAAGCAGTCGAAGAAGAAGAAACGCATCCAGGCGCGTGATATTCCCGATCTCTATCCGGTCGGGTCGGAGGTTCTCGTGCAGGTCACCAAGGGACCGATCGGTACGAAGGGGCCGCGCATCACCACCAACATCTCGCTTCCGGGCCGCTACATGGTCCTGATGCCACGCAACGACCAGTTGGGGATTTCCCGCAAGATCGAGGATCCGAAGGAACGGGCCCGGCTTCGGAAGATCATGGGCGAAAAGCTCACCATCCCCGAAGGCATGGGCGTGATTCTCCGGACGGTGTCGGCCGGTCAGAAAGTCCGCTACTTCGTCCGGGACCTCGCCATCCTCGTCGATACGTGGCGGGAAATCGAGGACAAGGCATCGGGGGGCAAGGCTCCACTCTGCGTGTTTCAGGAACCGGACCTGGTGGAACGAACGGTACGAGACTTTCTCACCGACGATATCCAGGAGGTGCTCTGCGACGACCAGGAGTCGGCCGATCGCATGAAGGAACTCATCGGGGTCATCTCCCGCCGGTCGATGAAGAAGATCCAATTCTTCCAGACCCAGGAACCGATCTTCAATCGTCTCGGCATCCAGCGACAGATCGACGACGCATTCTACCGGCAGGTCTGGCTGCCCAGCGGGGGCTACCTCGTGATCGACGAAACGGAAGCGATGATCGCGATCGACGTGAACACGGGACGGGCCAAGAGCCAGGACAAGATGATCCTTCAGACCAACATCGAAGCCGCCGAGGAGGTCGCCCGCCAACTCCGATTGCGGAACATCGGGGGCCTCATCGTGGTCGACTTCATCGACATGCGGGCCCGGCGGGACCAGATGGCCGTCTACAAGGCGATGCGGGATAGATTGCGCAAGGACAAGGCCAAAACCCAGGTTCTCCAGATCTCTCAGCTTGGTCTGATGGAGATGACCCGCCAGCGATTGCACGAGAGCCTGAGTATCACCGTCAATGAACCCTGCCACTTCTGCCAGGGCCGCGGGATGGTAAAAAGCGCCGAGTCGATGAGCGTGGACCTGCAGCGGCGCCTCAGCGGAATCCTCGCCCGGCGGACCGATTCCGGTCGCGAATTGATCGTCGTCGTCCATCCCGACGTCCTGGACCGGCTTCGCTCGAAGGACGGCGAACTCTTCGTCGAACTCGAACGCCGCTACAACGCGCGCCTCACCTTCCGGTCCGATGCCACCTACTACCGGGAACAGGTGGTGGTGGCAGACGCAAAGACGCAGAAGGAGATCCGGGACTAGGTCGGGCGCGATCGTTCCACCTTGCCTGGTCGTCCGCATCCATCCTAACCTGGCGGTGAGAAAAGGACTCCTCGCGACACCAGGCACGGGTCACGGGCTGCTCCGCGGCGACAATCGCGAATGAATTTCCTCATAGCCGCCCGATCGCTTCGTCTCACATTAGTCCCGGTATGAAAGCCCTCTCCTCGCTCCTCGCCTCAGGCGTCCTCCTTTCGTGCCTCCTGCCTGCCGTTCCCGTCGATGCCCAACTGCGCCGGCCGGGTTTCATCATCGTCGAGCGTGAGGACCGCTCCGAGAGCCAGCTCGTCCAGGAGGACGGCGCCATCTACCTGGAGGGTATGGTGACCCAACCGGTCAAGGTCCGCATCGCCAAGGAGGCTCCCGCCTACGCCACGCTCACCGCCGACCGCTGGATGGGCAACGTTCTCGCGAACCAGAATGGTGTCCTGCTCGCCGTCAGTGAGCGCGCCTACCGGGTGCGGGCCAAGGCGAAACAGGGGCAGATCGCGGGATGGATCAGCAAGGCCGCGGTTACGGGACTACCCCCGGGGTTCGAGGCGGCTCTCACCTCCTTACACGAGAGATTTCTCGCGGTCCGGGAATTGATCGACAATCACCAGGTCGCCCTGGGAATGACGGTCGACGAGGTGGCCGCCTCGATCGGACCGCCCGACAAACGGAGTTCCACCGTCACGAAGGACGGACGCACCGACACGATGGAATACATCTCCTACGAGCGTGTCCCCCAGACCGTGACGACATACAATTCCTTCGGTGCACCCGTCCCGGCCACGCAGTATGTCGAGGTCGAGTCGGGGCGTGTCACGATCGATTTCGAGAACAACGTCGCTGTCTCCATCAAGGAAACCGAGGGCATCGATCTCGCGCCGAACGGCATCTATCCGGTCGTGCCGCGGCCTGTTCTGCTGTTCTGAGAGCCCGTTCCTTCGCCGGTGCCGCCGGTCTCGCGATCGGCATGGGCTACGGTGACACCATCGACCGCGCCCATGCGATCCTGAAACGTCCCTTCGACGCCGAGGGCGTTTCCATACCGTTTCCGCAAATCGACGTTCACCTCCCGAATGCGGAGGCTTGAGACCGGTCGTTCAGCGCGCCAGTGGGGGGTCCTCGCCGAGATCGCCGAAGGGTCGGGAGCGAGATCGGTCATCCCCCGGTTTCTCATCCGAATCGATCGCCACCGGCGACCGCGCCAGTGCCTCGACGGGCTTCGGTGAGGAGAGATCTTCCTCCCCGGGGAGGGATTGCAGTTCACGGAACTTCCTCGCTGTCGGGAGAACGCGCGATTCCATTGTTCGGAGAGTCCGATTGTAGGCATCGACCGAGGTAGCGAGACCTCGTCCGAGTTTGTCGAAGTGCCCCGCCATCGATGCGATGCGGTTCGCCATCTCTCGCCCGAGACGGCAGATTTCGCGGGAGTTCTTCGCCAGTTGCTCTTCCCGCCATCCACAGGCCACCGCCCGGAGCAGAGCGATCAGCGTCGTCGGCGTGGCGAGGACGACCGCATCCGATGCCCCTGCTTCAATCAGGGCGGGATCGATCGCGAGTGCATCGCTGAAGAATGACTCGCTCGGAAGGAAGAGAACGACAAACTCCGGACTGCGCTCGAAGAGCCGTTCGTAGCGCTTCGAGGATAGCTGTCGAATATGATTCCGGACCGCGCCGGCATGACGGGCAAGGTGCTTCCGCGCCACTTCCTCGCCGCCCCGGCCGGCCGCATCCAGCGCGTCGAGATACGCATCCATCGGCGCCTTGGCATCGACGACGACGACGCGCTCGCCCGGGAGTCGAATCACGAGATCAGGACGTTGGATGGCACCCTCTTCGTTCTCGCGCGATACCTGGGTGGCAAAATCACAGTGCTCCGCCATTCCCGCCAATTCGACGACACGCTTCAAGTGCATCTCCCCCCACTGCCCACGCCCGGCGGGGCGACGCAGGGCCTTGACCAGATTGCCCGTCTCGAACCGCAGCCGATTCTGGGCCTCGGACATCGCCGTGACCTGCTCGCGCAGTTCGGCATAGGCGCCCGCCCGGGCCGTCTCGAGTTCTCCAATACGGCGGTCGACCTGCTGCAGCGAATCACGGAGCGGCTCCATCATCTCCCCGAAGACGTGATGACGTTTTTCGATCTCGTGCGTTTGCCGGTCGAACTGGCGCTCCAGCACCGAACGAGCGAGGCGGAGAAATGACTCCTGATTGGACTTCAGTGCCTCGGCCGACAGGGCCTGGAAGGAATCACCAAGCCGGGCTCTCGCCTCGTCGAAGACTCTCCGTTTCTCCTCCCACACCGCTTCCTGTCGCTCGAGATGGCTTCTCCATTTCTGTTCGCGTATCCTGTACTCGGCCTGCTCCGCGGTTCGTTCGCGGTCGCAACGCAGCCGGACGATGCTTCCGGCAGCAATCCAACCCACGATCACGCCCGCGGAAAAGAGCGCCGCCCAGGGCAACACGGATTCGACCCATGTCATGGACATCATCGGAATGAGAGAAAAGTCCATCGCGTGAACGGGAACCCGACCAAGCGACCGGGAATTTGCCCTTTCCTTGAACGGCAACTGCCTTACCGTCGTAGCATCCTTGCCACAATAAGGCCGGTGCGTCCTTCAGGCGACCGGAATTTCCAAGGACCGAACAATCATACACTTGAAGTAATCATGGCCCACGAACTACCCGCTCTGCCTTACGCCCACGATGCGCTGGAACCCCACATCGACGCGCAAACGATGGAGATCCACCACGGGAAACACCATGCGACCTACGTGTCCAAGCTGAATGATGCCATCGCCGGGAACGGCGATCTCGAAGCAAAATCGATCGACGCTCTCGTGACGAGTCTCGACAGCGTACCGGAGGACATCCGGGGCGCCGTGCGCAACAACGGGGGGGGACACTTCAACCACACCCTCTTCTGGAATGTCATGGGACAGAACGGCGGAGGCGATCCCACCGGCCCCGTCGCCGACGCAATCAACGGTTCATTCGGCTCCTACGACGCCTTCAAGGAGAAGTTCAAGGCAGCAGCGCTCACCCGTTTCGGATCCGGCTGGGCGTGGCTGGTGGTTTCCGGCGACGGCGTCGCGGTCACGAGCACACCGAACCAGGACAACCCTCTCATGGGGGCAGCGGCCGGTCTCGGCGGGGAAACTCCGATCCTCGGGATCGATGTCTGGGAACACGCCTACTACCTGCGGTATCAGAATCGCCGCCCCGACTACGTCGATGCATTCTGGAACGTGGTGAATTGGGACGCCGTGAACGCGAACCTCGAGGCCGCTCGGGGCTGACGGACACGAATCCTGTCTCCCACACACATACCGGTTTGTGTCGGCACGGCACAAGCCTCGCAAGCGGGTCCCTCGGGACCCGCTTTTTCGTGGGAAAGCGCTCACCCTGATAGCGAAACGGCCGCTCAGTTCCGTCAAGGACACATTTTGTTAAGAATGCTTAACAATTTTTCAGGTGCAGATTCGCGGAATCCGTTTCAACCGCGAACCAAACAAAATGCGTATTTTTTTCTTGGAAAACCACCAGATATGGTGTTACGATCTCAGAACACACAAGATATTGTGTTATTCCCACGTTATCGACCCCTTCTTCAGAGGTTATTCACAGTTTATTAAACGGCTAAACTTTTTGGGATTCCGAAGCAACTACGCGCGATTCCTGCTGAATCGACTGAAACGGACCAGCTCCTCGTAAGTCAGCGCCCCTTCTGCCTTTCTCTCCCAATCCTGCCCCTCGAATCATCCAGCATCCACCCACGACGAGCCGGCACGCGCCGACTCTTTCCACCTCAATCTCACTGCCCAACGCAACCAGCACACCCTCATCGTATGGAAAAAACGTTCACGATCGGAAATCGCACTTTTGTTCTCGACCAGGACAAGGCCGAGGAGGCGTACGCCGCCAAGCAGGTGATCAACGGGAGAAAGACCGAGGCCTTCAACCTCCTTCCCCTCAAGTATGCCTGGGCCTACGACCTCTACCGGAAGATGAAGAACAACCACTGGGAGCCCGAGGACATCCAGATGCAGAAGGACATCGAACAGTGGCAGGGAAGCGAATTGACCGATTCGGAGCGTTGGATCATTCGCATGGGGATCGGATACTTCTCGGCCGCCGAGGGGATCGTAGGCGACAACATTCTCCACGTCGTGAGGGAACTCGTGACCGCCCCCGAACTGAAACTCGTGCTGGGTCGGCACGCTCACGAGGAGAACATCCATGCCGACAGCCTTCTCTACATGATCTCCAGTCTCGGAATCAATCCCCACGAGTGCGAGGCAATGTTCGAGCAGATACCCACGATCAAGCGGAAGAACGAGTTCGTCACCCGGGTTTCTCACGATCTGCGCGGCGACATCGACATGGAGGATCCCGCGAACAAGAAGAAACTCGCCCGGAACATCTTCGTGTTCGGCCAGTGCATGGAAGGCACCCAGTTCTACGGCCTCTTCGGCATGGTTCTGAGCCTCTACCGGCAGAACAAGTTTCCCGGAATCGGACAGATGTTTCGCTACACGCTGCGCGACGAGTCCAATCACATCGAGGTCTTCCGAAATCTCTTCATGGACCTGATCCAGGAGAACATGGAGATCTGGGACGAGTCTTTCCGTCAGAATCTCGTCGAGACGATGCGGGAGGCCGTCGCCCTCGAGAAGGAGTTCATCGAGGATTGCCTGCCGGTCAGTTCCGTCGGACTCAGCGCGCAGGAGTTTTCCACCTACATCGAGTACATCGCAAACCGCCGCATGGAGGGGGTCGGTCTCCCCGTTGTCTATCCGGATGCCAGCAATCCTTTCCCCTGGTTGTCGGAGATGATGGACATGAAAAAGGAGACCAACTTCTTCGAGCAACGAGTCACCGAGTATCAGAAAGCGATCGCACTCTCCGCCGTAGACGACGACGAACTCTGATTCCCATTTCTGTCGGGCCCGCGGACAGTCGAACAGTCGCTTCCCCCTCTGCGGTCCCGCGCCGACGGCCCCCACCCCGGGTTCCGTCATTCACCCGAACCGGCCCGGGCCGGTCCCCATAGCACGCAATACCCTACCCCTCACAACCATTCGCCCATCATGATTACTCGAGAGTTCATCGAACAGGACCTGGAACTCCAGCGCTGCGCCGCCACTCCGGCGGAGATGAAACCACGCTTCAACTGGCGCGAGGTGGCCCCGCCGGCCGGGGATTCGTCCGCCTCCCGCCGCATCCTCGTCCAGGAGGGAACGGAACAGTCCAACTTCAGTATCGCCGAGATTGCCGAGACCGTCGGCAGCGCCATCACCGATCTCGCTCTCTCGCGGCGGGAGCGCGAGGACCAGATTTTCAACGATGCCAATCGCAACTTCGTCGCCAGCATCGCCCGCCTCGTGATGGAGACCCTCTCGCAGCAGGTCGATTCCGAGGATGTTGAGGGCCCGGTCACCGTGACCGAGAGCGAGTTGACGTCACTCATCGAAAAGGCGCTCGTGAGACAGAATGCCCACGACGTGGCCAAGAGCCTGATCATCCGCAAGAAAGCGGCCGATGCGCGCCGCGGGGGCGAACCATTGGCGGACGCGAAAGCGCTCTGCCGGGTCATCCGCCGCAACGGTGAGGTGGTTGCGTGGAACCCGAACAAGATCGAGGTCGCGGTCCGAAGCGCCTTCCTCTCCCTGGGTATGGATTCGACCCCGGCGACGGAAGTGGCCAACGCCCTCACCGAACGCATCGCCCGCAGCGGACAGGAGTTCATCCGGATCGAGGATCTTCAGGACCGGGTCCAGGAGGAGTTGATGCGCCAGGGTTTCTACAAGGTGGCCGAGGCGTACATCCTCTACCGGGCCCATCGCTCCCAATTGCGCCTGCACGAAGGCGAGGCTCCGGCTCCCGCAGCGGAGGCCGGCGGGCAGGATTCCCTCATCGTCGTCACCCATGGCGACGGCTCGAGCGAACTCTGGGACGGACTCGAGCTCCGCAAGCGAATCGATTTCGCCATGACCGGCCTCGATCTCTGCCTGTCCGTCGACCAGATCGAGCACGAGTTGCGACGGGCCTTCTATCCCGAGATGTCGGAGGAAGATCTCGAGAAGACCGTCATCCTCAATGCGCGCAGCCTCATCGAACGCGACGGAGACTTCGCGAAATTCGCGGCGCGCATCCTGCTTTCCTACATCTACGAGGAAGTACTGGGCTGGAGCATCGTCCGCGATGGCGTCGCCAAGCTGGCCGACTTCCACCGCCGGGCTTTCAAGGCCAACCTCGTTCGCGGGATCGAGATTGATCGCTACGCGCCGGACCTGGTTGACTACAACCTCGACAAATTGGCCGACGCTCTCGACCCGACCGCGGATCTCGACTTCGACTACCTCGGGATCCAGACGCTCTACGACCGGTATCTCATCATCGACAAGACAGGGGAGCGACATGTCCGGATCGAGACACCGCAGATCTTCTGGATGCGTGTCGCCATGGGCCTGATGAAGAACGAGGAAAACCCGGAGGATCGAGTCATCGATCTCTACCGCCTCTACGCGAGCCGACGCTTCTGTTCCTCCACCCCCACCCTCTTCAATTCCGGCACCCCGCACAGCCAGCTCTCGTCGTGTTACCTCTACAAGGTCGACGACAGCATCGAGTCGATCATGCAGCGGGGCATCGCGGAGAACGCCTATCTCTCGAAATGGGCGGGCGGACTCGGAGGCTCCTGGACCGCGGTGCGTGGCACCGGCAGCTACATCAAGGGCACGAACGGCGAGAGCCAGGGCGTGATCCCTTTCCTGAAGCTCCACAACGATCAGCTCGTCGCGGTGAACCAGGGAGGCAAGCGCCGTGGCTCGGGCTGCGCCTACCTCGAGTCGTGGCACAACGACATCTTCGACTTCCTCGAATTGCGGAAGAACACCGGGGACGAGCGGCGCCGCACCCACGACATGAACACGGCGAACTGGATTCCCGACCTGTTCATGAAGCGGATGGAGGCCCGGGAGGACTGGACGCTCTTCTGTTCGAACGAGGTGCCGGACCTGCACGACCTCTACGGCAGGGCGTTCGAAGAGCGCTACCTCGAGTATGAGGCAAAGGCACGGGCCGGCGAGATTCGCAGCCGCGCGGTTCCCGCGATCGACCTCTGGAAGGCGATGCTCCGCATGATCTTCGAGACGGGCCACCCCTGGATCACCTTCAAGGATCCCTGCAACGTCCGCAGCCCGCAGGATCATGCGGGAGTGATTCACAGCTCCAATCTCTGCACCGAGATCACGCTGAACACCTCCGAGGAAGAGACGGCGGTCTGCAACCTCGGCTCGGTCGTCCTCGACACCCATCTCGCCGAAGACGGCTCGCTGGATCTCGAGAAATTGCGGGAGACCGTGAGCACTGCGGTGCGGGCCCTCGACAACGTGATCGACATCAATTTCTATCCGACCGAGGCGGCGAAGCGCGCCAACATGCGACATCGCCCCGTGGGTCTCGGGGTCATGGGTCTCCAGAACGCGTTGTTCCTCCGGGACACGGCTTTCGCGAGCGAGGAAGCCGTCGATTTCAACGACGAGGCCATGGAGGCGATCGCCTATTTCGCCTACGAGGCATCGAGCGATCTCGCCAGGGAGCGTGGCAGCTATTCCACCTTCTCCGGATCGAAGTGGGATCGCGGTCTCATGCCCCTCGACACCCTCGCCCTTCTCGAGGAGGAGCGCGGCCAGGCCGTGGAGGTGCCGCGCGGCTCGCGGATGGACTGGGACGCCCTGCGATCGAAGATCGGTGAGCAGGGAATGCGGAACAGCAACGTCCTGGCAATCGCCCCGACCGCGACGATCTCGAATATCATGGGCAGTTCCCCCTGTATCGAGCCGACCTTCAAGAATCTCTTCGTGAAGTCCAACCTCTCCGGCGACTTCATCGTCCTGAACCGTTACCTCGTTCGCGACCTGAAGAAACTCGGGCTCTGGGGCGACGAAATGGTCGAGCGCCTCAAGTATCACGACGGCGAATTGTCCGACATCGACGAGATTCCGGAGGATCTGAAACAGAAGTACGCCACCGCCTTTTCGATCGACTACCAGTGGTTCATCGAAGCGGCCGCCCGCCGCCAGAAGTGGATCGATCAGTCCCAATCGGTCAATCTGTTCCTCGCGACGCCCGAACTCAAGACGCTCTCGCACATGTATCGTGCCGCCTGGCACAAGGGCCTCAAGACGACCTACTACCTCCGCACCCTCCAGGCCTCGAACATCGAGAAGGCCTCGATCAACGTGAAGAAGGAGGTCCGGCACGTGGCTCCCGGTGAAGAGGAGAAACCCCAGCCGACGGAAGAGGAGGTGCGCGCCTGTTCTCTCGACGCGATGATGAACGGCGGCGAGTGCGAGGTGTGCCAGTGAGAGGAGACGATCGGTTTGTTCCCGCGGGGACCACACGACTGCGATCAAAGACGACGTGAAAGGGACGGCCGACCGGCCGTCCCTTTCCATTTCCGCCACCGGATTCTCGCTTCCCCACCGACCCGCCGGCACGGGACAACGGGGGGCGCGCCTCCGGTCATTCACCCCGGAAATCGCCACAGGGAGACTTGCGAGGCTTTCCCCGTGCGCGATCGTGAGAGCCGCCTCCCGCCCCGCGACTCTCTGCACCCTGTTCCCTTTCTTCCATGACCCTGTTCCTCGCTTCCGTGCTTCTCGGCATCCTGCCGATGACCCTGTATGCCTTCCTGGTGTGGAGGGTTGATCGCTGGGAAAAGGAGCCGTGGCCCCTCCTCTTCGCCGCGTTCGTCTGGGGCTTCCTCCCCTCCGCCATTTTCGCCATCATCGCGCAGACGATCCTCGGCCTGCCGGTCGAGATGTCCGGGGAACCCACCCTGATGAGCGAACTCTACCAGGCCAGTTTTCTCGCGCCGGTCACGGAGGAGTTGATCAAGGGCCTCGGCGTGTTCCTCGTGATGCGACTCTTCGCCCGGCAGGTCGATTCGGTGCTCGACGGCATGATCTACGGGGGAATGGTCGGGTTCGGTTTCTCCGCGATCGAGAACATCCTCTACTTCGTGGGCATGCCCGACCCCGCGAGCCTGGCGGCCCTCTTCTTCTTTCGCGCCCTCGTTTTCGGCTTTCTTCATGCCATGTTCACCGGTCTCATCGGAATCGGTTTCGCACTCGGAAAGTTCACCAAGGTGCCAGCGATGCGCTTTCTCTGGCCCCTGCTCGGTCTCGGTGCCGCCATGTTCACCCACGCCCTCCACAACTACTTCGCCACCATCGGCGGCGCCACGATCCTCTACGCCGTCGCCGGGTGCGCCACCGGAATGCTCTTCTTTCTCGTTCTCATCGGGGTCTGCCTCTATCACGAAAATCGCTGGATCCGCATCCACCTTTCCCCCGAGGTCGATGCCGGTGTCCTCTTCCCGCAGCAGGCGATCGATGCGGCCTCCTTCGGGAAACGGACCAGTCTCACGGCGCTCTCCCTCGGGTTCAGGGCCAGCCGTCAGCGGCACCGCCTCCTCCATGCGGCAACACGGCTCGCCTACAAGAAACGGCAGCGGGAACGTTTCGGCGAAGAGTGGCGTCCGGGCCTTGCCGGGGAGATCGAGAGATGGCGCGCCGAGGTGCGACGTCTCAGCCGGGAGGACCCCCTCGTCGTCTCGGGCAAGATTGCCTCAGGGGGCAGGCTTCCCCCTCCTCTTCCCCCTACCCGCTCGATCCCACCGCCTCTTCCCACGCAAAGAAGTGCGTCGTAGCCGAAGATTCCTATCCGCCACGTTTTCACCGATGACATTCTCACTCGAATCACTCCTCACCGGCTTCATCGGAGGCTGCCTCATCGGGCTCGGCAGCCTTCTCGGACTCGCCGTCTCCGGAAAAGTCCCGGGCATCTCCGGCGTCTTCGCACGCCTCCTCAAGCGCGCCACGCCGGACAAGCCGTGGCGCATCCTGTTTCTCGCCGGACTGATCGCTGGAGCCTTTCTCGTGTTTTGCCTGGGCAACCCCACCCATTCCGTTCCGGGGGGAAGGACCTGGCCGGTCTATGTCGCCGGCGGATTGCTCGTCGGCTTCGGCACGCGTATCGGCGGCGGTTGCACCAGTGGTCATGGTGTCTGCGGCATCGGAGCCGGGGCCCGGGACTCCCTCGTCGCGACGCTCGTCTTCATGACCGTGGGCGCCGCGACCGTCGCCGCGTGGAACGTGATCTTCTCCGCCTCATGACCATACTCCGTTCGTGTCTCATCCTCCTTTCCGGCGCTCTCTTCGGAACCGGGCTCGCTCTCTCGGGAATGACGAATCCGGAACGGGTCCTCGGTTTCCTCGACATCCTCGGGAACTGGGACCCGACCCTCGCCGCCGTCATGGCAGGTGCCCTGCTCGTGTTCTCGGTGGGACTGGTCTTCCTTCGTCGCCGGGGGTCGGGATGGGCGGACGTCCCTCTGCCCGATCTCTCATCCGGTCCCGTGAACCGCTCCCTCGTCTCCGGTTCGATCCTGTTCGGAGCCGGCTGGGGATTGAGCGGCTACTGCCCCGGACCTGCGATCGCGAACCTCGGCGGACTTCATCCGGAAGCGTTCGTTTTCGTTCCGGCCATGATTCTCGGAGCCTGGCTGACGCAGCGCGTTGCCGGCGCCGACACATGACCCGGCCACCCGGGGGTTGCGCCGCCGGGCACACAGCCGGGCACAATCCCGCGACGGAGCTGCCGGATCAACGGTCGATCGAGTAGGACCGAAACCCGTCGCATCCCTCTCCGGCGAACCGGATTCGCATCGTTCCCGCCAGAGGCCGGAACACCATCGCCGCCAGGGTTCGTTCGTAGAAGACGGGGGCTCCGCTCAATGCCTCCTCCGCTTCCCGCACCGAGACGAATCCCCGTTCCGGCGGCAACCTTTCCTCGAGAGCCCCGAGACGCAAGCGACTCGTCGAACTGGTCCTGGTGATCCCGATGTCCTCTCTCCGCAACTCCTCGTCGGCGGTGATGTGGTTGGCATGACAACAGACTCCTTCCTCCACGCGCCGGACGAGGAATCGCGAAGGCGTGCACTCCACATTCACGGCCCCTTCCCCCGGCCTGCCCAGTTGAAAGTTGTTCGGAACCGCGCGGGGCGTTCCCTCGAGGTATCCGAGCGCTTCCGCGAGAGTCGACTTGGTCAGCATCTCCCGAATCAAGGCGGTCGTCGGAACACCCTCCTCGAAATCCCGCTCCCCGTTGTCGATGTACTGCCACAACACCACGAGCCCGGAACTGTTCATCCCCATGTAAGCCGGAATACCCGGATGGGAATAGATCAGCACCCGCCCTCCCCGCTCGTCGACGTGCCGCACCACGTAGTCGCACGCACCTCCCAGCCACGCCGAGGGTTCCTCGTCGTTCGTCTGTCCCAGGATCGGTCCGATATCGGGCCGGCCGGCGTTCGCCGCGATGAATCCGGTACACTTGTCGCCCCGACGCGTCTGCTCCATCCAGAGCTCGTATTCGAAGGCCAGGCTCACCGTTTCCGACCAATCCCGGCCCGTTTCGATGACGCCGCACAATTCCTGGTGACAGACCGGAGCGTGGCGCTCGACGGCCCGGCAGAGGCGCGAGATCCGGTCGCGCCACGCACTGCCGCCTTCGGCCAGCGCCTTCTGCTTGCACGCAACGAGCCTGTCGACGGACCGCCCAGTCAACGCAGCCAGGATCCTGCCGCGTTCCTCGGGTGCCCCTTCGACTGAAATGAAGCGCTCCGCCATGCGGCCGGACTCAGACGCTCCAGTAGGGGGGATAGACGGCGTCCTCCTGCGGCACGCGATAGATCTTCTCACGCACCTCGTGTTCCTTGCGAATCACGTCCTCTCGCGAATCACCCACCAACCACATCTGCTGCAACATCACTCCGGCAGCCGTCATGTCCGACTCGGACAGTACGTCGTCGCGCTGACGCGTGTGCCGAATCAGGATCCCCTCCTCGTTTTCCAGATGTTCGACGTAGTCGTAGTCGAGAATGTCCTCAACCTTGCCGGTCTGCTTCGCCGTGATGAGAGCGATCAGGGTGAACTTGCCCCCCCTTCCATCGCGCCATTTCGCCCACGGCGTGTCCCCGGGCACGGGTTCGCCGGCTGCAAGCTTGAAGTTGTCCTCGTAGAGAGAATTCCCGAAGGAAAACATGTAATTGTAATGATAGGAATGAGCGGCTCGGGGGTTGATCTCGACGAGGTTGATCTCGCCGTCCGGCATGATCCAGAACTCCAGGTTGAAGAACTGATTGCGATACCCCAATTCCGCCATTCTTCCCATGTAGTCTTCCACCCACTCCTCGATCTTGTCCGCCATTCCGGTATCGATCGAGATCGGCGGTGTGACATAGCCCAAGGCCTGGTGATTCGAGAAATACACCTCCTCGGTGAGGGCGTAGTGGACCAACTCTCCGGACTCGGTGACATAGCCCTCGTAGCAATACTCGATCGCCTTGTTCATATCGACGAGCCGTTCCGCCACGAAGGGAGGAATGACCTCCGGCAGACCCGAGCGATCGACCCCTTTCAGGTAGGAATCGTACTGCGAAGCGATCAGATCCTGCAACCCGGTATCCTCGCGATAGGATTTCAACACCGACCGCAGGGTCTCTTCGCCGTCGATCTTGAAGATGCCCCGCCCGAGCGAGAGCGAGGTGTTCTTGAGCATGAACGGCCACTCCTCGATCTTCGCGATCACCTCGTCATCCGATTCGTTCATCGGATCGACGAAATCGAAATAGAAGGCATTCCGCTCCAGCGTTCGCATGAGATACTTGTTCATGCAGTGGAGAAAGGCGATCCTGCTCGGGACCGGATTGCCCAGCTTTTCGTTGATGAGGATGTGGTGAAAGGCATCCTTCTGCGCAAAACCGCCCACGGATCGGATCCCCTTCTCCCGGCAGAACCGAGCGATTTCCTCGATCTCCTCGTCCTCCCAGGTCTTCGCGTTGATCACCTCCACGTCGATGCGCGTTTCCATCTCTTCGATGGCGCGCTGCATGTAGGGCTGTGGGCTGAGAAATCCGTAGGATGGCTTGGTCATGGAGTCGGGAGTGGCGTTTACAGACAGTCGAATCGAATGGAGAGTGGACCCAAGAGCCCTTCTCAGCCTCGGGAGATCCGTTCCCATGGCACGTGACGTTTCCGCCTTGTTTCACCGAAAGAGAGAGGAAGGCAGTCTCGCCGCTGTTCCCCGGCTCGTGCCAGGGCTCTTTGCCTTGGCGTGAGGCGCATCCTGGTGTAGGCATGACGCCGATGATGCGCCGTCTTTTCTTTCTTGCCTCGGCCCTCCTCGCCGCCGCCGCCGGCACGGCGGAAGATGCTCCCCTTCCCATCGCCGTGGTCGACTTCACACGGGCCTTCGAGGAACACCCGCTCACCGCCGAAGTCACCGCCGATCTCGGATCGAAGCGCAAGGCCGCGCGAGACGAGTTCAAGTCGAAGTCGAACGAATTGAAGAAGATCCTCCAGCAGCACCAGGAACTGATCCGCGCGGGCCGCAAGAGCGACGCCGCCGAGAAATTGAAGGAAGCCAACGAGGCGGAGAAGGCGATCGCCACCCTCCGAACAACCGGCGCGCGGGACCTCGAGGAGGAGTTTCGACGCGCGAAGGAACGCGTCATGAACGATATCGCGGAGGCCGTGCGCGAGTTCAACGCCGACGGCGCCTACGCAATCGTCCTCGACTCGTCCTCGGCATCCTCGAACGGCTTGCCCCAGGTGATCCACGCACCGGGTGCCACTGACATCACGGAGGAGATCGTCGCCTTCGTGCGCAAGAGACACGAGGAGTCCGGTCAAGGCGAGTCCGCCAATTGAGAAAGCCGTGAGCCGCGTCCTCCTGCCCGTCGACCGCCTCGACGAAGTCTGGCCCGCCATGCCCCGGGACGCGCGCGTGGGGGCGCTTCTCCACTCCGCTTCGGTGGGGGGCGACCTCGTTCCCACCCTGACCCGGCTCGAAGCACTGGCGGCGGAAGGGCGCTTTCGCCTCACGGCACTCTTCGGTCCCCAACACGGCTTCGAGAGCACGACACAGGACAACATGGTCGAGTGGGAGAGTTTCCGGCATCCCCGGCTCGATGTCCCGGTGTTCAGTCTCTACGGCGAGCATCGCCAGCCGACGCCGGCGATGCTGGATGAGATCGATGTGCTCTTCGTCGATCTCGTCGATGTCGGCAGCCGCTACTACACCTTCATCTGGACCCTGTTCCTCTGCATGGAAGCCTGCCAGGAGAGAGGGATACCCGTGATCGTCGCGGACCGTCCCAACCCCATCGACGGAGTCACCGTCGAGGGCGAACCGCAACGGGATGATCATCTCTCTTTCGTGGGACTTCACCCCCTTCCCCATCGCCACGGGAAGACGATCGGAGAGCTGGCGGAGTTGTTCCGCGCGGAGAGATTCCCCGACACGGTCCTCACCGTGTTGCCTCTCGCCCACTGGGACAGGAACTCCTATCACGACGAGACGGGACTCGCCTGGGTCATGCCATCGCCCAACATGCCTTCCCTCGACACCGCACTCGTCTACCCCGGCCTGTGCCTGTTCGAGGGCACGACGCTGTCGGAAGGGCGCGGAACGACACGTCCCTTCGAACTCTTCGGTGCGCCTGGAATCGATTCCGAGGACCTCGCCTCGGCGCTCCGGGCTCTCGGACTACCCGGCTGTCATTTCCGCCCGGCGCCCTTTCAACCGGCTTTCCAGAAACACGCCGGACGTCCCTGCGGAGGCGCGCAGCTTCACGTCACCGACCGACGGTCGTTTCTCCCCTTTCACACGGGAGTCGCGATTCTCTCGTTGATCCGTGGGCGCTATCCGGAGAACTTCGACTGGACCCTCCCGCCTTACGAGTATGAGACGAAAAAGCTACCCATCGAAATCCTGCTCGGCCGCCCCGTGGGCGAGGTCTTTGCCTGAGAGACTCGGGTTCCTCTGGATCGCCGTTTTCTGTCTCTCCCTTCGTTCCGTCCCTGCCTCGGATGTCGGGTGGAGGGAGTTGCTCGCGACACGGATTCCCGCACGAGGCCTGCTGCAAACCCCGGAAGAATTCGCCTCGGTGATGCCACGCCGAGCCGTTGCCGTGAAAGGCATCCGCCCCTTCACCGAAGTTCTGAAGGCGGTCTACGAGACATTCGAGCACCCGCCCGAAACGCACTATTTCTTCTGCACGGTCTACTACACGCCCCGCGAAAGCGGATTCACGGCCGATCGTGGGTTCGACATCGCCCCCGATTCGCTGCGGGCACTCCCGTCACGGAAATATGCCGCCGACTTCGTCCGCGCTACGTGGATCGAGGGATTCGGACGACTCGCCGTCCCCGAGAACGGCCGGCCCTATCTCGCCTACAACGGAGGATTCCACACGCGCATTCTCGGCAACCGGAACAACACCCTGCTGGATCGGGAGTCCATTGCTGTTCACCGCCACAATCCTCTCTTCGGCAAGGGGACACGAGCCTGGATCCTGGATCCCGAACTCTACAACCAGTTCGGCGCAGTCCGATTCCAGGTGGACGATACGGGTGGAGGCCTCTTCCGCAGCCAGATCGACCTCTACTGGGGAGAAGACGACCCGCTCGGCCCGGGATCCGACATCTTCCGACCGGCGTCATGCGACGTCGCGGTTCGATGGATCGTCCCGGTCCTGGTCTGGCGATGAGCCCCACGTGTCTCCGAGTTTCTCTTCCTCCCCCGGGGAGCCCCTTCTCTCCGACTCGGGAAGTCGACCGTTTCCCGGGAGTTGCCCCCGGGATTCGCCGAGGTAGACTGTGCCTGATGAAACCCCGCCGTCTCGCCGCGCCCCTCTTCTTTGCCATCGCGGTCTCCCTTGCCCAATCCGCGATCCCTTCCGACGGGGAAACGGAGGCCTATCGCACCTTCACCAATGCCCAGGGGAGAACGATCGAGGCGAGAGTTCTCCAGTTATCCGGGGACACGGTCTCGATCGCGATGCGCGACGGCCGCGAATTCTCCATCCCGGTGTCGGGTCTTTCGGCGGAAGACAGGAACTATCTCGCCTCGTGGAAACCCCGGGAGTCCGTCCCCTCCTCGGGGGCCGATCCCACCGCGTTGAACGGCCTGATCGGACACGAGTTGTTCGCCGGACCCACCCTGTGGAGCAGCGAACCCGCCAGCGTCGCGGAGAGGCTCTCCTGGCCCCGCGAGTCGGAGACGCCGTTTACTGAAAGTTTCCGCTTCTATCCACCCGAGGACTACCGCTTCCTCGGCGCGCGCCCCCACTCGGCCGCCCTCTACGGCAGCGAGGACGGTATCTCCCGGATCTCGATCGTCTTTGCCAACAAGGGCGATTCGTTTGGAGCGGCCGGCTCGGGCGAAGATCACTTCATCGAAGGCAAGAAAGTCCCGGGTGGGCTGGAGGGGCTCGAGATCTTGATGGAACACGACGCGAAGATGATTCGCGGGAAACTCTCCTCGGAGTTGGGCGAGCCGTCGCGCCAGAAATTCGGCGACGGCGAGTCCCGAGTCGACGTGGAACGCTGGGATTGGAACGGGCATTCCTTTCTCCTCTCGAACGTCGAAGGCGAATACGTGTCGCTCGCGATCGAGACACCGGCGTTCGCCGACGACCGCGGACGCTCGAGCCGGGTTCCCGATGCCGTGATTCGCGAACGCGCACGGGGTTTCGTCGAACGGCGTGAAAACGGCGACGTCGTCATCTCCAACATCCCCATGGTCGACCAGGGCCCCAAGGGCTACTGCGTGCCCGCGACGGCGGAGCGATGCATGCGTTTTCTCGGGATTCCCGCCGACATGTATCTGCTCGCCATGGCCGGACAGACCCAGGCCGGGGGAGGCACCTCGGTGGAGGTCCTTCTCTCTCACATCGGGCGCGACATCAAGCGCAAGGGCCGCTCCTTCGAGATCGAGTCCGGCGAACTCGAACTGCGGGACATCAAGCGATCGATCGACGACGGGATTCCCATCATGTGGGCGATGCAAAGCACGCCGGAGTTCAACGACGTCGCCAACGACCGCACCGAGTCGCGGCAGGAGGAAGACTGGTCCGCCTACAAGGAAAGGGTCGCCGCCGAGGCGGAGTCGACGCCAATCGCTCCCCGCCCCGGATACAATCATGTCGTGATCATCATGGGATACAACGAGGAAACCGAAGAGATCGCTTTCAGCGACAGCTGGGGCCCGCGCTATAAGGAACGGTGGATCACGGTGGCCGAGGCACAGAAGATCTCCTCCGACAGGTATTACATCATCGATCTGTGATCGCCTCGTCCCACTCCACATGGATTCCGCGCGCCCACCGCTCGAACGATTCATCGAACGCATCCTCGCCGAGCAGGAAAGAGAAGACGGCGAACCCCTGGATGAGGCCTCGCTCGCAAGGCTCGCCCGCCGCCAGGGACTGAGCGACTACCAGTGGCGCGCGCTTCGCGAGCAAGCCGAGGACCACCGGACGCGGGGCCGTCGTTTCTCCGATCACGGCAACTGGGATGCCGCGATCGAAGAGTGGGAACAGGCCTATGTCATCACTCCCTGGGATGTCTCGTTGCGCTGCGACCTGGGCAAAGCCCACGCCCACCGCTTCCGGGAGACACGCCGGAAGGCCGACCGGACAACCGCCGAACGCTACCTCCGCGGCTGTATCCGCGAGGACCCCGGCCACGGGGAAGCATTCGAGAAGCTGACCGAACTGGAACGCTCCGGCCGAACAAACCGGACCAGAACGCGATTGGCTTGGGGGCTGGTCTCCGTCGCCCTCTTGGCGGCGGTGATCGCGAAGGTCGTTCTTCCCCTGATGAATCCGACCGGTCCCGGGAGCCTTCCCGATCCCGGAACCGGCGGGGAACCGGATCCCGTCACCACTCCCCCCTCGCAGGCACGGGACCCGGGAAAGAGTCGGCTCTCCGTGCGTTTCGAAGGGGCCCCCTCCGGAGCGGACTTCTCCCACAGGATCGAACGATCGGAACTGAACCGCTACCCGGGCAAATTCGGATACCAGCTCAGCGGGGTGCTTCGGCCGGAAGCGATCGAGATCACGGCAGCCTCCGCCGTTCTCGAACTCGTCGGGCCGGAGGGAGAAGTCGCGGTCCGTCACGAGTTCGAGATCTTTCCCGATTATCGGAGCGGTGCGTTGCCGGGCGACACGATTCCGTTTCGAGCCCTGGTCTTCGAGAACCGGCCCGCCCCCGCCTTGGAGGAGGCGCGGATCACCTTCGAGAATTTTGTCTTCCGTCCCTTCGACGGAGATGTCGAGCCGGGCACGGAAATCACCTGGTCCGAAGGGAATGGGACGATGCCCGTCAACGCCCGGCTGAAAATTCACGAGCGTTCCGCGCAACGGACCGGGGGAGGCCTGATCGCTCCCGGAATGGCCACCCTCCGACTGAACCTGACCGTGACGAACGCCGGTGAGCGTGCCCTTCGCCTGCTCGCCTTCCATCCTCTCGTCGAGGGAACCGAAGGGGAAACGCTTCCGGTGGCACCAAACCCGGTCGTCGGATCGATCGGACCCTCGCGTCCTCCGGGACACTTCTACGCGGTGTCGGTTTCGGATCCGCCGCTCATGCCCGGAGAACGGCGCCCTCTCGACGTCATCGTCTATATCCCCGACGCGGACCCCGGGGACATCGGCCCCTATTCGCTCGTCCTCGATGAGGTCCGATAGGGTTCGGTCCGAAAGACGGGTGATTCGGCCTCGTCGCCACTCCTGCTTTTCGCCTCCGCGGGTTCTTCTCGCCCTGCCGGACTCGCCATTCGCGCCATTGCCATCCGCTCCGGCATGGGCCACGATACCGGCCGACTTGCGATGAAACGTCCGGTTACTGCACTCTGTATCCTCGGGATGGGCCTGGCGAATGCTTCGTTCGCCCAGGATGCAGAACACCTGGCGCTGGATTCCCCCTTCGCTTCCTACGTCGAGGAGGGCTTTCCTTTCTTCGGACAGACGATCGATGCCCGGTCTTTCGGCGAATCGGCGCCATCGACGAACCTGACCCCTCGCGGGATCATCGTTCGCTTGGACTCGGGGCTCTTCGCGTGTTTCGATCCCGACCTCCTGCGTTGGTCGTTGATCTGGCGGGCCAACGCATCGGGGGAGTATCTGACCATGGACGGGATGGCTCCCGGCAGCTACCGTCTCCCGAACCGCAAGGCGCCGTCCGGACAGGGACGCCTGCCCAAGCCCATCGGTGACCCACTCTTCGCCTCCCCCGCCCTCCCGGGATGGTGGTCGGGAGCCGGCACGCCGCCCGCGGATGACCCGCGGGATCCGCGTGGGGCCGACCCCGGGGAAGTCGGACTCGGTCCGATCGATGCCGGCCGCGCACGATTCTCGGGTCTCCGGCTCTCCGGCACGGTTGTTCGCGTGGAGCTCACGGCCGGGAATGCCGAGGTGACGGAACTCCTCGTTCCCGGGGATACCGGCGCCCCCCATCCGAAACGGCTTCTGCGGATCAGTCCGCACCGGGAGACGCTTCACGTCCGTTCCGCACCCGCGGGAACCGGCTGGATTTCCGTGCCCCCTGCGGATCGCGAGCGAATCGTCCGTGTCGGGACGGCTGGACTGGCAGAAGCCTCCGAGGCGGAGAGCCGGCTGTTCGATCCGCCCCCCCCTCCCCGCCGCTGGAAAGAAACCATCCCATCGAGTGTGGAGTCCGCCAGCCAATCGGACGCGTCATCCCTCGCTTTCTGTTTCGATGACATCGGTCTCCCGGTACCCAACCCGTGGCAGCGCAACGTCCGCCTCTCCGGCCTCGATTTTTTCCCCGACGGCCGCATCGCGGTGTGCACCTTCGACGGCGATGTCTGGGTCGGAAGCGGAATCGGGGAGAACAGCACGTCCTCTCTCGAATGGTCCCGGTTTGCCTCCGGCCTGCACGAACCCATGGCCCTTCTCGTCGTCGACGAAACGATCCAGGTGTTCGACCGCAACGGAATCGTCCGCCTGCACGACGACGATGGCAACGGCGAGGCCGACTTTTACGAGAATTTCTCGCATGTCGTTCCCCAGACCGCGGAGACGAGGGAGTTCGCGATGGACATGGTGTCCGCTCCGGACGGGGGATTCTACCTCGCCAAGGGGGGCCAGATCGGCGCGACCCGCGGTCCGGCGAACGGCACGGTGGTCAGGATTTCCTCCGACGGGCGCTCCTACGAGATCATCTCCACCGGTCTCCGGCAGCCCTACATCGGCATCGATCCGACCACCGGAATCGTGACGTCGAGCGACCAACAGGGCAACTGGAAGCCGGCGACCCCGATCTACCGGATCGAACCGGGACGCTATTTCGGGTTCCAGCCCGCCCGATTGAAGGACAAGGCGGTCCATCCCGCACCGATCGACCCTCCCGAAGTCTGGATCCCGCATTTCGTCAACGCATCCGGGGCGAGCCAGGTCGCGATCCCTACCGATGCCCGGATGAGAGACCTGAATGGCTCTCTCGTTCACATCGGGTACAACCGGCCCGAACTCTTCCGGGTCTACCTCTCCGCGGATCGAACGCAGGGAGCGGTCGTTCCCTTTCTTTCGGGCTTTCCCGCGGGTCCCCTGCACGGTCGCGTCCACCCTGTCGACGGGCGGCTCTATCTCGCTGGGTTCACGATCTGGGGGACTTCGGCCGAACGAATCAGTGGGCTTTTTCGCATCCGTCCCGGCGAAGGCGAATCGTGGCTGCCCGAGTCGATCCGCGCCGGGAAGCGAGGCGTGCTGCTCCGGTTTCCCCGGGCGGTCGATCCCGTTCTCGCCGGGACCCTGGCACACTACACGGCCGACCGGTGGAACTACCGCCAGACCCACGAATACGGCTCGGGAAATTTCAAGCTCGATGGCACTCCCGGGCAGGAAGGGCTACCCGTCACGAGCACCTACCTGTCGGAGGACGGACGGTCCCTTTTCCTGGGAATTCCCGGCATGCGCCCCTCCCACAGCCTCCGGGTCACCTACCGCATCCCTCATCCGGACGCGGTCGCCACCGTCGAACATGCCTACCTGACCGTCCATCAACTCGACACCATCGATCTCGAAAGCGAGGGATTCGGAAAGATCGACGTCGATCTCACCGTATCCGGGGACATGCAGAACCGGGAACTCGAGATCGAAGCCACCGCGGCCCTGGGCGAAGAGGTGGCGACGCGCTTCGGTTGTCTCGCCTGTCATGAGGCGGGCGACCACGCTCCGGCGGTCTCGGCCGGGGCCGAAATCGTCGTGGGTCCTCCCTGGAACGGACTGTGGAAATCCCGACGGGAATTCAGCGACGGTTCGTTCCTTCGCGCCGCGGACGAAACCTATCTGCGGGAGTCGATCCTCGATCCCGGTCGTCGCGTCGCCGCCGGATTCGAGACCGAGAAGACCGGAGTCGGTATGCCGTCGTATCTCGGCGTTCTCAAGGAACACGAGATCGAGTCGATCCTCCTCTACATCGCGTCTCTCCAGAAGAAGAAATAACGCGCTCCCACCGGCATGATTCGCATTCTCGCCCTGTTCTCGCTCGGCTCGATTTCCCCGCTCCTCCCGAACGGTCATGCGGCGGACGACCGTCCGAATTTCGTCGTCATTTTCTGCGACGATCTCGGATATGCCGACATCGGTCCCTTCGGATCGGAGAAACACCGGACACCGCACCTCGATCAGATGGCGGAGGAGGGACGGATCTTCACCAGCTTCTATTCGACCAGCGGTGTCTGCACACCATCACGTGCCTCTCTCATGACCGGGTGCTATCCGGTCCGAATCGGGATGCACCGCAATCCGGAAGGGCGCTGGGTCCTCTTCCCCGGAGACGGTCAGGGGCTTCACCCCAACGAGATCACGGTCGCCGAGATACTGCGGGAGCAGGGCTACGCCACCGCCTGCATCGGCAAATGGCATCTCGGGGATCAACCCGCCTTTCTCCCCACCGAACAGGGATTCGACCGCTATTTCGGCATCCCCTTCTCCAACGACATGGGGATCGTCGATCGTCCCGAGGGAATGTATCCCCCACTGCCTTTGTTGCGCGGCGGCGAGGTCATCGAGACCGAGCCCGACCAGCGATTGATCACGAGGCGCTACACCGCGGAAGCGGTCCGATTCCTCGAGGAACACGCGGGACAACCCTTTTTCCTTTACCTCCCTCACACGATGCCGCATTGGCCCCAGTATGCGAGCCCCGAGTTTTCCGGACGCTCCGCGAACGGTGCCTGGGGCGACACGGTCGAGGAGATCGACTGGTCGACCGGAGTGCTACTCGACGCCCTGCGGCGCCTCGGCATCGACCGGAAAACGCTCGTTCTCTTCACATCGGACAACGGTGGAGCGATCAATCACGGAGCCTCCAACGCACCTCTGTCCGGCGGAAAAGGCAGCACGATGGAGGGCGGGCAACGAGTCTGTCTCGTGGCGCGATGGCCGGGGACCGTCCCCGCCGGGACAACCTGTGACGCGATCACATCGACGATCGACATCCTTCCCACCTTCGCCCGGCTGGCCGGAGCACCCCTGCCGGACGACCGGACAATCGATGGGAAGGACATCGGACCACTTCTGCGGGGCGACGAAGGGGCCCGGAGTCCGCACGAGGCGTTCTTCTACTATTTTCAGGGCGATCTCCAGGCAGTGCGCTCGGGTCCCTGGAAACTCTTCCTGGAGCGTCGCATTCGCAAGGAATCCGCTCCCGTAGCACTCTACCATCTCGAAAACGACATCGGCGAGACGACCGACGTTTCCGCCGACTACCCCGAGATCGTCGCCAAGCTGGAGAAACTCGCCGATGGCGCCCGCGCCGACATGGGCGATGCCTTCACCGGCGTCGCGGGAAGCGGGAATCGACCACCCGGGGTAGTGGAAGACCCGTTGCCGCTGACCACGAAGCCCTAGTCGCGGACGCGGATTATGGGAGAATTCCTTCGTGTTTGCCCCCTTCTGCCGGGAGCACGTTCGATTTCCCCCTCGCCAAGAACCGCTTGAACCGGCGCGATCCCGCCCCAACAGTAGCGATCTCCGCACCCAGCCCACGCCATCAACGCCTCGAATGCCCGACGCACCCCAGGATTCCGATGATACCCTCGACGACCTCCCGTTCGAGGATGCTCTCGCCGCACTCGAATCTGTGGTGCAGGAAATGGAGTCGGAGGAAATCACGCTCGAGGGTCTGATGGAGCACTACGATCGGGGCACCCGGCTTCACCGGATCTGTGAGAAGCGCCTCGACGAGGCCCAGGGTCGAATCGAGATTATCCGTCGACGGAGCGACGGACGTAGCGACATGGAAGTTTTCGGGGATCACGCGCCTGGGGAAACGACGCCTCCCGCCCCCGATCCGGCGACTGCCACGACCCTCGAAAAAGACGAAACGGACACGCCTTCCCAGGATGGAGAACTCTTCTGAAATCAGCAGCCTCGCGGATTCCGAGCTGCCCAAAGCCTCCTCCCCGGAGGAATTGAAAGCGCTTCCCGAGGATCAGCTTCCGCTCCTCGCGGAACGGATCCGCCGCACCCTGATCGAGTGTCTCTCGAAGACCGGGGGACACCTCGGGCCGAATCTCGGAGTCGTGGAACTGACGATCGCCCTGCATCGTGTCTTCGACACGCCCGATGACAAGTTCGTCTTCGACGTCAGCCACCAGGGATATGTGCACAAGATGCTCACCGGGCGATGGGACCGGATCGGCACCATCCGCCAGTATGAGGGACTGAATGGATTCCTGCTGCGCACCGAAAGCGAGCACGACTGCTACGGGGCCGGCCATGCCGGAACCGCCGTTTCCGCCGCACTCGGTATGGCGGCCGCCCGCGACCTGGCGGGGGAGGACAACCACGTCGTTTCCGTCGCCGGAGACGCCGCCTTCACCTGCGGACCGACCTTCGAGGCCCTGAACAACATCTCGGAGACCACGAAACGGTTTATCCTCGTTCTGAACGACAACGAGTGGTCCATCGACCGGAATGTCGGAGCGATCGCCAAGTATTTCCACGCCCTGCAGACGAGTCCGGCCTACTCCCATATTCACGAGACGGCGGCCGACTTCGTGGAACGCATCGCCGGCAAGTCCATTCGCTCGATCGCCCACAAGATGGAGCGGGGTGCCAAGAATCTCCTGTTTCCCAACGTTCTCTTCGAGAAATTCGGGATCCGCTACTACGGACCGATCGACGGTCACGATGTCCACCTTCTCACGCGAACCTTCGAGTTTCTGAAGAGGCAGGATGAGCCCGTCATCCTCCACATCATAACCGAGAAGGGCCGCGGCTACGAGCCGGCCAAGGCCAATCCGATGAAATTTCACGGACTCGGCCCCTACAAGACGGAAACGGGCGAAACGCCCGCCGGTTCGCTTCCCACCTTCTCTCAACTCTACGGGCGTCATCTCGGGAGATTCGCCCAGGAGGACGAGGCGATCGTGGCGATCACCGCCGCGATGCCCAACGGAACGGGACTGACGGAATTTCAGAAGGCGGTGCCGGAACGCTACTTCGATGTCGGAATCGCCGAGGAACACGCGGCCCTGTTCGCCTGCGGTCTCGCCACGGAAGGATGGAAGCCCTTTCTCACCATTTACTCGACCTTCTTCCAGAGGGCCTACGACATGGCGATCCACGACATCGGCATCCAGAATCTTCCCGTGCGCCTGTGCATGGATCGTGCCGGTCTGAGTGGCGATGACGGCCCCACCCACCACGGCCTCTTCGACATCGGGTACCTGAGACACGTCCCCAATTGGGTTTTCATGCAACCCAAGGACGAGGATGAGTTCGTCGATATGCTCTGGACCATGGCGCACCACGACGAGGGCCCGATTGCCGTCCGCTACCCGCGCGGAGCCGGAACCGGGACCACGCCGAAGGATTCGCCCCGTCTGCTCGAGATCGGACAAGCCGAGGTGGTAGCAGAAGGAAGCGACGTGGCCATTTTCGGACTCGGTCATCTCTTCGAACTGGCCGTCGAGGCGAAGCAGACCCTCGAAGCGGAGGGATACTCGGTCGCCCTGGTGAATCCCCGTTTCATCAAGCCACTCGACACCGCCTGCATCGAGCGTTTCGGCAGGGATTGCGACGTGATCCTCACTTTCGAAGATCATGTTCTCATGAATGGCTTCGGATCGGCCGTCATCGAAACGCTCAACGACGCGGGTATCTCGACTCCAGTGGAGCGGGTCGGTTGGCCCGACGAGTTCGTCGAGCATGGAAAAGTCCCCATCCTCCGCGAGAAGCACGGCATCACCGCCGCATCGGGAGTGGCCAAGGCGCGCAAACACCTGGCGGTTCGGGAACCCGTTCCCGGCTGAGAATCAGGGCTGCGGGAGTTCGCCCCCCGTTCGGGCGGGAGTCCGTGCCGGGGCGCGCCCCACTTACCCGGGTAACGTATGACTCGAACCGGGCTTGCGCGACGCGCAGAGAGCGCCCGCCATGGCCCAGCATCGGGAGCGATCCGGCCACGGCCGGACCCGGGGTTTGCCCATTGACCGGGACGTTGTCCATCCGGATCGATCCGGACAACCCGAACCATCATCTCTGGAACAACAGGGGGACCTGGTGGTGCCACTTCACCCGCCACCGGTCCGATCACACCGTCGAGCGTGTCCCTACGTCCCTGCGAACCCGCCACCGCTCGCCAGAGAAGAGTCCGTCTCTTCGCAGCCCTCTCGTGAAGCGAGAGGCCGGATGATCATGCCCTGCTGAGATACTTCGCCATCGAACGGAGGAGGGATGCCGCGAGCGGGGGAGACTTCTCCATCGTGCGGTGCAGCGTCCTCACGGGAAACGAGATTGCCCGCACCCGGCTCGCGGTGCGGACCGTGGCGCTCGCCGGAGTCGAGGACACCGCTCCGATCTCGCCCACCAATTCCCCCGGTTCGGAGACGCGATTGATCTCCCGGCCTTCACTGAAGATGGATAGTGTGCCCTCGCCCAGTACCCACACGACCTCGCTGATCACACCTTCGGTGAGAATCTCCACACCGGCCTCGAATTCCTCTTCCGTTCCGCCAGCGGCGAACGAAGCGAGCGCCTCGTCCGAAGCGACGCCGAAAGCATCGTTTCGGCGCAACAGGGCGACGACGGGGGACTCATTCATCGGGCGCTCACTAATCGCGAAAACCGGCCTCGGCGCAAGAGTGCACTTGCGTAACGTCTCTCGGACGAGAATGCTGAAGCGGCGGGGCGCCCCGGCCATCATGCTCAACGATCCCGAAAAGAACCAGGAGGCGGAATCGATCGAAGTGCGGTGTTACTTCGTCCGGGAACGCAATGCTCTCGCCGTCCGGGGGGAGTTCACCCCGCTTTACACGGACTACTATCTCCACCTCATGCAGCACCAGATCCGGCCATCTCCGGAGTTCGACCAGGCGCTCAAGACCGGACTCGCCGCGGTCACGCTGCACCTCGCTTCCCGGCCCCGCAACGAGGCGGTGGCGTGGACGCTGAACTGGCAGGATCCCCTGCACAATCTCTTCGTGACCGGCAGCAACCGGCTCGGCAACGTCACCGGCCGCGTCTTCGAGGAGGACATCCGCCCCGCCGAGACGAACCTGTTCTTCTCCCAGACCACTGCCGGTGGACAGGGCGATCGTCAGAGCACGATCGAGGCGCCGGATCGCGACATGTTCCAGGTGGCGGAAGCCTACTACCGTCAGAGTGAGCAGCGACTCGCCCGCTTCTTCCGCCACGGCGAAGAGGATTTCGTCCTCGTCACCGCACAACCCGATTGCGATCTCCCCTGGCTCGAATCCCTGGATGATGATGCGATCCGAAGCATCGACGCGGAGGAGACGCTGAGCCTGCTGGAGAAGCGCTTCTATCGCTTCGACTGCGGCTGCACCCTGGAGAAGATCTTTGCGATCGTGAGCCGGATGACCGGTTCGACGATCGACGAAGTGTTCGGAAACGAGGAGGTCACGGTGGCGAGCTGTCCGCGATGCGGGGCGCGCTACGCGCTGACCCGGGAGGCCCTCGAAGCCTAC